>OGJX01000018.1_pt1 | contig 192182 bp, 168 predicted proteins | sample 1572381 | NCBI WGS metagenome assembly OGJX01 (sample SAMEA2582085, study PRJEB24529) | metagenome | biome: Human gut stool | place: China | collected 2011
GCTACGCGCTGAGGGTTTCCCGAAGCGTCGTTGTCAGTTTGAGTCTATCGCGGCGAAGCCGCATTTGAGTCCGAGCGGACGGCGGTCTGCGAACTGCGACCGGCGCTATAAGTTCTATTCGCTTATAGCTAACGCAAGGTCCGGCGGATTTTTTCTACGGCGCCTTTGATGTCTTTTTGGCCTACGATGGCGGAAATCATGGCAAAGGAACGGAAGCCTTCGTCGTAGAGGCTGCGGATGTTGGCCAGGCTGATGCCGCCGATGGTGACGACGGGCAGATCGAATTTAAGGGCATATTCCTTGGCTTCAGGCGTTACGACTTCGTCGGCGTCTTTCTTGGACTGTGTCGGGAACATGGGACCGAAGCCGACGTAATCGGCACCGTCAGCCAGGGCCTGTTTCATTTCATCGACGGTATTGGTCGATACACCGATGAAGACGTCCGGGCCGGCGAGCTGACGGACGATCTGGGCCGGTGCATCATCCTGGCCGACGTGGATGCCGTCGGCGCCGCAGGCGATGGCCAGGTCTGTCGAGTCGTTCATGATAAAGGTCACGTCGTGGTCGTGGCAGAGCTGGGCAATGGCTTTGGCTTCTTCGTACTTGGCGCGCCATTTCTTATGTTTTTCGCGGTACTGGATAATCGTGACGCCAGCCGCGATCAATTCCTTGGCGACGTCCATATTGCTACGGCCCAGGCAGAGTTCCTCGTTGCCCATAATGGCATATACCGGGTCTTCTAATAAATGTCTTACATGTTCTTCTTTAGTCATGATACGTTTCCTTTCTATGGGAATTAATGGGGCCTGACGGCCCCGCAGTTCGCTGGTCGCCTTGGAAGGCCGTGGCTCGTGGTTCGTGGCTCGTGGCTCGTAAAAACCCGCCATTGGACAAGAATGGGCTGTGGTTGAATTTCACAGCGGCACTATCTGACAGGAAATCAACCTCTCAGTCAGCTTCGCTGACAGCTCCCCTATCAGGGGAGCCATTGCGGCCTGCGGCCTGCGAACGGCGCGCCATAAGGCGCTTTACATATAATGCAGCATGTCCTTACTGGTCGGGTCAGTTTCGCAGGTGATGTGCCATTGCTGTTCTTCGGCAGCTTGTTCCAGGCGTCGGCAGAGGTCGGCGACGACAGGCGATTCGGTGCCGAAGTGGCCGCCGTCGGCGACGACGATGCCCTGTCGGATGGCTTCCTGGGCGTCGTGGTATTTGACATCACCTGTGAGGTAAAGCTGGGCACCGGCGTCTTTCGCCAGTTTGATGAAGCCAGCTCCGCCACCTCCGAGAAGGGCGACGCGGCGGACGATGACGTCCGTATCGCCGGCATAGGACAAGGCATCGCGATGAAGGAGGCCTTTGATTTTCTTCAAGACGTCCATAGCCGGTTCCGGTGTCGGCCAGGTCCCGACGCGGCCCATCATGAAGGGATGACCGGCATTTTTCAGCGGATACAGGTCATACGCTGGTTCTTCATAGGGATGAGCGGCCAGCATGGCCTGTACGGTCTGACGGAGCTTGCTTTCGGGGACTATGGTTTCGACCCGTTCTTCTGCCGTTTTTTCGACTTGCCCGATTTCACCGATAAAGGGATGCGTCCTTTCATGGGCTTTGAAACGGCCTTCGCCTTTGGCCGTAAAGGAACAGTCGCTGTAGTTGCCGATATAGCCGGCACCGGCGTCGGCCAAGGCCTGGCGGACGGCGTCACCATGGCTTTCCGGGACGTAGACGGCGATTTTATAGAGTTTATCTTCGGCGACGGGGACGAGGCCCTTCAAATCCGTCAAGCCCAGGAGGCGGGCCAGGACGTCGTTGACGCCGCCGTCGGCACTATCCAGGTTGGTATGGGCGCTGTAGACGGAAATGTGGTGGGCCAGGAGTTTTTGGTACATGCGGCCGCTGTATGTGTCGGTCCGCAGGGATTTCAAGCCATCGAAAATGACCGGGTGATGGCTGACGATCATCTGGATGCCGTGTTCGATGGCATAATCGACGGTCCCCATCATGACGTCCAGGGTGACCATGAGTTTATCGACCGGTTCGTCAGGGCTGCCGATGAGCAGGCCCGGATTATCCCACGATTCTTTGAGCGACAACGGCGCCCAAGCTTTCAATACTTTGACGATTTCACCTACTGTAGTTGCCATTTCAATTCCCTCCAGAAGCGCAATTCGCTTTCTATTTTTTCCATCCGTTCGTGCACATCTTTGCGGCTCTTCTTCAGGCCTTCCAAGATGTGCCCTTTTGTTTCCATGAGAATGTCTATCTTGCGGCTGAGCAGCGGGTCGCGGCGCTGCCAGTTCACGGGGCCGATGTCATAGATCCAGTCCGGCAGGGCCCCGGCCTGTCCCGGCACGGCCCGCATCAGTTCGTAAAGGCGGCCGTCGTCGATGACCAGCCGTTCGTCTTCGATGTGCCAGCCATGCTCATACAGGTAGCGGCGCAAGGCACCGGCATCGCTCTGGGGCTGCAAGACGACAAATTTCAAAGACTGCCAGACCGCATAGGAAGTCTGGAGTATCCGCACCATCAGCGGGCCGCCCATGCCACAGATGACAGCGCCATCGACTTCCCCTGCTTTGACGCAGGTCAGGCCGTCACCCAGGCGGCAGTCGATGCGGTCGGTCAAGCCGGCACCGCGGACGTGGGCCACGGCCGCTGCCAGCGGTCCCGGGACGATATCGGCGGCAATGGCCGACGGACAATGGCCGCTCTCACAGACGGAGACCGGGATATAGGCGTGGTCGGTCCCGATGTCGGCAATGACGGCCCCCTGTGGAATGAGGGATACAGCCGCAGCCAGGCGGTCCGTTAATTTCATGATATAAACACTTCCTTTATAAACAGAATCTAATTGCACTCCCTATTATAACAGACGGGACGAGAATTGAAAGGGGCTAGTGGTTCGTAGCTAGGGGTTAGGGGTTAGCGGTTAGAGTCGTAGGTCGTTCATCGTTCGTCGAAAAAAGGGGCTGTCGCATGTGCGACAGCCCCTTTTAAGTGGTTCGTAGCTAGCGAATGGTTTTAAATTTAAAACCATCTTTTCCAAACTACAAACTCCGTACTACAAACTTTAAAGAGCAACCTCTCAGTCAGCTTCGCTGACAGCTCTCCTATAAGGAGAGCCATGAACCACTAGCCACTATTATTCCCACTCACTTCGTCAAGGCGATGATGGTGGCGACGGCGGCCACGCCGATGGCGATGTTGGCCTTACGGTTGGCTTTGTCGACATCTTTCTGGGTCGATGTCTTATGGTTCTTTTCCCAATCTTTCCGTTCTTTTTCCCAGTTGCGGTCATCATGACGATAGTCGCGGTCATCGTGCTGTTCCCAGCGCTGTGGATAATCTCTGGGGCCTGCGGCCTGGGCCGTCAGGGCGGCGCCGCTGAAGGTCATGAAGGTAACGACCAAAACCAGCATCATGCGTACTATATAGTTGAACTTCTTCATAAGTATCACTCTCCTTATTTAGGTTACTCATAGTATACTCATGAGCCGTTACAATTCAGTCACAAGGCCATTTCAGGAGGGCTACAAATCGGCTTCTTTTTGGTATATGGCCCAAACGCCTTTCTGGGTGCGCCATTTCCAGTTCCCCGGTACTTCCTGGAGGAAGTGGGCTTCATCGCGGTCGCGGACGACGGCCAGGACTTTAGGATGGTTCGGCAGGTCTTCGATAGCCATGAAGGGCATGACGTTCTTGGCATTCCAGCTGATACCGCCAGGCAGTTTATTGGCAATGTCATCAGCCTGTTCCAGGCGATAAGCCGGATGATTGGAATAATAGGTCAGGGATACGGGGTAGCGGCCGCCATAGGTGACGACGGCCGTTTCATTATCGGCCAGGCCGCTGACGACCTGGGCGGCATCATAAGCCGAAGCCTGCTGGCACTGAGGCACGATGACCGTACACGTAGCGGCTACGTAAATGGCCAGGACGATGCCGGCCATGTTGAGGACCAGGCGGTCATATTTCTTCAAATACGACGCAAAGCCGATGGCCAGGGGAATCATATACGGGAAGGTATAGGTCATGTATTTCGTCGCCATGAGCTGATAGGTCACGAAAATCGTAGCCGCCCAGACGATGAGGAACTGGGTCTTCATGGACAAGGCAGGCAGGCGCAGTCGTTTTTCCCGCCAGGCCGCCGCGATTTTCCGGGTCAGGCCATAGTCGCGCCAGGCCAGGGGCAGAGTGAAGACCCAGGGGATGAAGCCGACCAGGAAGATGGCGCTGTAATAATACCAGACATTGAACTGAGGATGTTCGGAAACGGTAGCCCGCAGGACGTTATGGACGCCGATGAACTGACTGACGAAGTCGCTGCCATGCATGGCGTACATCGGACCATACCAGATGAGGGTGATGGCCAGGAACAGGATCAGGCCGGAAAAGAGCTTGATGTGCAGCAGGGCCTTGAGATCCCGGCGCCATACGAGGAAAAGCAGGATGATCAGCCCGGGCTGGAAGAAGCCGATAGGCCCTTTGGTCAGGACGGCCAGGCCGGCAAAGGCGTAGGCCAGGTAATACCAGCGCGGCTTGCCTTCGCTGTAGGCGATGTAAAAGGCCATGAGGCAGGCCGAATAAAAGACGAAGAGGGTCATATCCGTAATGATGGCCTTGGAGAGGTAAAAATATTCTACCGTCGTCAGCAAGATGAGGCCGGTCAGGAATCCCGTCTTCTTATCGTAGAGGCGGGCCGTGAAGCCATAGGCCAGGAGGATGCCGGCCATACCGAATAGGGCCGGGAAAAAGCGGGCCGAGAAATTACTGATGCCGAAGAGCTTGAAGGCGGCAATGAGTTCCCAATAGAAGAAAATCGGTTTATCGTACCAGTAATTGCCGAAGATGCGCGGTGAGAAGTAGTCGCCAGAAGCGAGCATTTCCTTAGCCGTCAGAACATAGTTCGATTCGACAGGGTCCGTGACGACCAGCAGGTGGTTGGCCACAAAACAGAGGATGGCTGCCAGGACCAGGAGGATGGCAGCCGGCGAAGCCATGATTTTCTGCCACAGGCGCTGCCATACCGACAGGGCCACGTCTTCCTGTTTTGCACGAAATTCATACATAATAAAAACTCCCCTTCCTATTCGTTACCGTTTTGATGGTATCAGTATAGGAAGGGAAGTTAAATAAAAGATAAACAGAGCGATAACAAAACGAGAAAGGACCGTAAAAAATTCCGTCAGGCTAACCCCGGAAGCGGTAGCCGGCGCCCCAGACCGTTTCGATGTAGCGGGGGTTGGCCGTATCCTCTTCGATTTTTTCGCGGATGCGGTTGACGTGGACCGACACGGTCGCCGTTTTCCCCAGGGCTTCGCTGCCCCAGACGCGGTCGAAGAGGGTCTCCTTGCTGAAGACGATGCCCGGATTCTTGGCAAAGAACAAGAGGAGCTCGAATTCCTTATTGGGCAGGGTCACTTCTTTCCCCTTGACGAAGACGCGGTGGCCGCTCTCATCGATTTCCAAGTCGCCGTAGTGCAGGACGTCGCGATGGACTTCGCGGGACGTGAGCTGTTCATACCGGGCCAGGTGACCTTTGACGCGGGCTACGAGCTCATTGGGACTGAAGGGCTTGACGATGTAGTCATCGGCGCCCAGGCCGAGGCCGCGGATCTTGTCGATGTCTTCCTGCCGGGCCGATACCATGAGGATCGGGATGTCCTTGGTTTCGCGGATAGTCCGGCAAATCTGGAAGCCATCGCGGCCGGGCAGCATGATGTCCAGCAGGATGAGGTCATAGGCGTCTTCCAGGGCTTTCTTTTCCCCTGTCTTGCCATCGACCGCGATGTCGGCACTGAAGCCATTGGCTTCCAAGTAGTCCCTTTCCAATTCGGCAATGCCCTGGTCGTCTTCAATAATCAAGATACGTTTCATGTATGTGATTCCCCTTTCGGTAACGAAATGCAAATGGTCAATCCCTTAGGCACTGTCGCCTGGGCCCAGATTTTTCCCTTCATGGCATGGACAATCTGCTGGACCACGGCCAGGCCCAAGCCGCTTCCCTTGGCCACATTGGTCCGGGCCTTGTCGGTGCGGTAGAAACTTTCAAAGAGCTTCGGCAGTTCCTTCTCTTCGACGCCGCAGCCGTCATCGGCAAAAGAAAGGAGGTATGCCCCTTCCCCGCCATCGGTCAGGATAATGGCCAGATGGCCGACGGCCTGGTCTTTATATTTCAAGCTGTTGCCCAGGATATTTTCAATGACCCGCTGGAACTGCTGACGGTCCATAGAAATGACGGCCTTGTCCAGGGGGGACTGGAAGGTCACGTCCAGCCCTTGCTGGTGGAAATGGTCCGTCTGTTCGCCAATATAATCCTTTAAATAGGCCGCCACGTCGACGTCTTCCCAATGGAAGGGCACCTGGCCCAGGTCGAGCTTGGAAAAGAGGAAGAGCGTCCGGACCAGGCCGGCCATGTGGCGCGACGTATCGACGATCATGCCCAGGTAGTGCCGTTCTTTTTCCGGCGTATTGGCGATGCCGTCGAGGATGCCGCTGGCATAGCCTTCGATTTTCGTCAAAGGCGTCGACAAATCATGGGAAATGCCGGCCAGGAGTTCCTTGCGGTTCTTGTCGTATTTTTCCCGCGTATCCCGGGCAGCCCGCAGCTGGAGGCGCATCTTTTCAAAAGCCTGGCAGGTATCGCCGATTTCGTCACGCGACAAAATCGGGACGGGATGGTCCAAATCGCCCTGGCTGATGGCATCGGCCATATTGCGCAGCCTTTCGACGGGACCGACGATCTGGCCGGCCATCCAGCGCGACAGTTTCAGGCCGACGAGGATGGTCAGCAAGATAGTCAGAATAGCCAGGACGTAAAAGGCGACCTTCAAGATGTCCTTCGATGACAAGTCGATGTACTCGTTTTCGGAATAACTCGGCACGGCACCGGCGACGGCCAAATGGATGTCCGTATGAGGCGAGACGTAGTAAAAGCGCAGGCCTTCGCCAGTCCAGGTAAAGTCGGCATGGCCCTGACGATGACCGGCCATGACTTGCTGGCGCAGGTACACCTTGTCGATGCCATCCGTATCGTAGAGGTCTTCCTTATCGCGCCAAATGGATACATTGAGGCCCTGGTCCTCCAAATGATCGGCGGCCTGGAGGAGACGGTCCATGTTGCCATTATACTGATCGGCCCGGACACGGAGGCGGCTCAGCTCGAACTGGATGGACATGTTCTGACCGCTCTCAGGCCAGATAAAGGAAATGATACTGGCCCGGTTGATGTTGCCGAATTGCAGGGCCAAAAAGATGGCGATGCTGACGACGACCGTAAACAGGACGGGAATGAAAATCATGATAAAGTTGGAAAAAAGGAGGCGCTTGCGCAGCCGCCAGTCCCGGAGTTGCATAGTCCTCACCTGGTTTCTCTAAATTTTCTTCTAGTATACATATATACATACTAAGGTTAAACAAAAATATAACAAAAAGCAAATTTTCTGGTGAATCTTTTGCCCTCTTTAAAAAAGTCTGTTATAATAGGGTACAAATCTAGTATAGTTTTCGATTAAATAAGGGGTGTTTATGAAATGACTCAAATCACAAAAGAAACAAAGGAAGAAATCAGCCGCCGCTTCCCGCAGTTCGTCGAAGCGACGCAGGCTTTTTACGCTAAGGAACTGCCGCCGGCCAAATATAAGGGGACGTCGGGCAAGTTCGGCTGCTATGGCGAACGGGGGGCCCATAGCACCATGCTGCGCCTGCGCTTTTCCGGCGGTGCCATCGAACCGGCACACATCGCTTTCCTGAAGGACGTCCTCGACCGCTACGACATCGACCTCGTCCACTTCACGACAGGTGAGGCCCTGCAGCTCCATCATTTGGGCGAAAAAGAAGTCCTCGCCCTCTATCAGGAATGTTTCGACCACGGCGTCTACTGCGTCGGCGCCGGCAGCGACAATCCGCGTAACATCACGGCCAGCCCGCTCCATGGCGTCGCTCCGGGCGAATACTTCGACATGACGCCGTACATCAAGGCAGCAGCCAACTTCGTCATCAACTGCATTCCCAAATTCAACTTGCCGCGTAAATATAAAATCAGCTTCTCCAGCGGCCTGGACAACGAAGGCCATGCGACCTTCAAGGACCTGGGCTTCGTGGCCCGGCCGGACCACAAATTCGACGTCTATGCCGGCGGCGGCTTCGGACTCAACGGCTCGCGCTTCGGCATCCTCATCGACGAAGGCGTCGATCCGCAGGATATTTCCTATTACATCCTGGGCTATGGCCGGGACGTCTACATGAAATACGGCGACTATGAACACCGCGGCCAGAACCGTTCGCGTTTCATCCTCACCAAGCTCGGCGACGATGCCTTCCGCCAGGCCGTCCGCGATGCCGTCGCCAAAGCCAAGGCCGAAGGCGATTACCGCCTGACCATCGAAGAAGAAACGCCGTTAGCTAAGAGCGGCGCCGATGACAGCGTCCTCGAAGACGGCCGCATTGGCAAACAGAAACAGGCCGGCCTCTATTACGTCGAATACAAGCCTTTAGGCGGCACGCCGAAACTCTCCGTCTTCCACGACCTGCTCAAGGCCCTCCAGACCATGGAAGGCGCAGAAATCCGCCTCAATGCCGACGAAACGGCTTACATCATCAACCTCACGGCAGACGAAGCCCGTAAAGTCGCTGCCCTCACGGCGGACGACACGGCGACGACGGCCTTTGAACATTCCGTCAGCTGCATCGGCGCTACGGTCTGCCAGCAGGGCCTGCGCGATTCTCACGGCACCTTCGTCAAACTGGCCCAGCTCTTCAAAGACCGCGGCATCGACAGCCACTTCCTGCCGAAATGCCACTTCTCTGGCTGTCCGTCGAACTGCACGGTCCAGCAGCTGGCTCCTCTGGGCCTGCGCGGCGCCAGCAAAAAAATCGGCGACAAAATGGAACCGGCCTTCAACATCTACGCCGGAGGCAACTACGCCATCGGTAAAGGCGTCATGGGCGAACAAATCGGGGTCATCACCATCGAGCACCTGCCCGACTTCTTCCTGGCCCTCAACCAGACCCTTTTCGATGCCAACCAGTCCTACAACGAATGGTATCCCCAGCATAAAGAAAGACTCATAGAATTAGTCAATCAGTTTGAATAGAAAAAAAGCGCTGTCCTCGCGGACGGCGCTTTTTCTGTAGAGGCGCCACGCGGGGCGCCCGCTTTGTAATATGTACGTTTTCCCAATCAGCTTGCTAAAAAAATGCTTCATACTCCTAACGAAGTCATATTGTTTTCTTTCTCTGTATTCATAGACTGTCCCCTTCCCTTTTTAACAGCCGTTGGCCTTCATGGTGTGCATGACCCAGAAATAGGAACCACCTGTAAATAGGCAGGCCAGGACCCAGCAAATAGGGCTGGCACAGCAGATGCCGAAGTAGCCCCACATGGCGGCCAGAACCAGGGCCGATACGCTGCGGCCGCCCAGTTCCAGGATGCTGCTGATGAGGGGCACGCTGGAAATGCCCATGCCCTGCAATGCGTTGCGGTAGACGAAGATCTGGCCCAGGAAGAGATAGAACGGGACGGACATCTTCAGATAGAGGAAAGCCTGTTCCATGAGGACTTCGTCGTGGTCCGTCGTGAAGACGCTGACGAGTTCCCGGCCATAGCTGTACATGGCCACGGCTGCGGCCAGGCAGAATACCAGGGACACGAGGGAGCACTGACGGACGCCCTGGCGGATGCGGCCATACTGGCTGGCGCCGTAGTTCTGTGCCGAATAGACAGCCATGGCGATGCCGAAGGAAATCATGGGCTGCAAGGCCAGCTGTTCGATTTTCGTCGCCGATACGAAGCCGGCAATCGTTTCAGGGCCAAAGGTATTGCAGACCGACTGCAGGACCAGGATGCCCATGGAAATGATAAGGAACTGGACGGCCATGGGCAGGCCCAGGCGCAAATGCTGCCAGGCAAAGGGCCAGTCAAAGTTCCAGTCGGCTCGGGTCAGGCGCAGCATGGGAAAGCGGCGGCGCATGAAACACAGGCAGAGCACGGCCGATACGGCCTGGGCGATGACCAGGGCGATGGCCGAGCCGGGGACGCCCCAGCCAAAGGCGACGATGAACAACAGGGCCAGGGCGATATTCAAGAGAGACGACACGATGAGGAAATAAAGTGGCGTCCGGCTGTCGCCGAGGGCCCGGCAGATGCAGGACAGGAGATTATAGCTCATCATGGCTACCAGGCCGAGGACGACGATGAGCATGTAATGATAGGCGTCGTCGTAGAGGACATCTGAAATGTTCATGAGCCGCATGATGAGCGGCATGGCCAGGCTCACGCAGGCCGTCAGCATCAGGGTGATGACCAGGGCCAGCATGGCAGACGTCGCCACAGACCGGCGCACGCCGTCCATGTCTTCGGCACCGAAGCGCTGACCCGTGATGACGGAAAAACCGGAAGACAAACCGATCGTCAGGCCGAAGACGGCCATGAAGACGGGTGCCACGGCGCCGACAGCGGCCAGGGCATTGACGCCGATAGTGCGGCCGACGATGATGATGTCGGCGATATTATAAAATTGCTGGAAAACATTGCCGATTAAAAGGGGCACCGTAAAAGCCAGGATGAGGCGGATGGGATTGCCCGAAGTCATACTGCGAACCATGGAATCGTCCTTTCTCTAATAACAAGGAGTGAAATAGTTTTATTATAGCATGATAGGGCACAAAAACAAGTTTTAATCATTTTTTAATCAAGGCCCCTGATTTTTTAATGTCCCTTTCATATTTCCAGGGTACAATAGGCGTAACACGCATCTTGTTTTAAACGTTTTGTTTTTTTTCGGAGGTGTTGCCCATGTATCACAAACCGTTTTTCTCCCTTCCTGCATGGCGGGAACCCTTCTCTACCGTTCCCCGGTGCCAGCTCATCACCTTTTGTACGTATCAAAAGGAAGAAACACTGGGGAAAGTCCTGCGCTATCAGGGACAGCACATCTGGCGGCCGACCGCCTGGGGCATGGCGGCGACGCGGGCCCTCAAGGCCATGCAGCGGAACAACCAGATTGCCATCATCAAAGAGTTCACGGTCATGCCCAATCACATCCACTTGTTCATCTTCTACAAGAAATTCCACCCCCGCCTGCCGGAATGGTTCATCGAAAAGACCAGGGAATTCCTGCTCTATTACATCGAACCGCCCCGCGACTGGCCTGTCCCCATCTGGGAAGAGTCCGTAGATACGCAAATGGTCTATACCGATACGGCCCAATACGCCGTCGCCGAAAGTCTAAAAGAATACGCCCATCATTGGAAATACGACCCGCTGCATAAGCGGTGAGGGGGCAAAAAGAGGCTGCCGCATGCGCGACAGCCTCTTTTTTGTAGGGGCGTCCACGTGGGGCGCCCGCTCTGAAATATGTACGATTTCCCGACCAGTCTGCTAGAAGAATCACACAAATCCCTAACGGGTCGCCCACGTGGCGACCCCTACGAAACACGAACTATTTAAAAGAGCAACCTCTCAGTCAGCTTTGCTGACAGCTCTCCTATCAAGAGAGCCAGGTGGGCCGCCCCTACGATCCGCGATCCGCGAGCCACGAACCACTAGCCACGAGCCACTAATAATTCCGGTGTCTTCATCTGGCGTTCGCTGCACTGGTTGACGTAGTTGTAGAGCAGGGCTTCCAGGAATTTCAGGTCGGCCATGCGCAGGTTCACGGTTTCTTGGGTTCCCCAGGGATAGTGGACCAGGGTCTTCCAGGTCTGGCGTACAGACGGCGTCAGAGGCAGTTCTTTCATGTTTTCCGGCCTTTCATCGTCGATGTAATAGACGGGCTGCCGGCAGTAGCCCTGGCCCTGACAGAAGACGCGGGCCGTGTCGATGTCCGGCAGGAAGCCTGTCAGGGCCATGAGCTGCCAGCCGGCGATGATGGTGACGATGCGGATGTCCTTGAGTTCGATGGCCCGGCTATAGAGGCGGACCAGATCGTACAGGACTTCATCGGCTCCGCCGCCGGCCATGAAGAGGACCATTTCGACGAAGATCTGCGAATAGATATAGCCGTCCCAAGTCAGCTCGCGGAGGCGCTGGTTGCTGCGGCAGTCGTATTCCGTCAGCGTGTAGACGCCGTCTTTTTCAAAGACGTCAAAGGTCATCTCGGCCAGAGGCGTCAAGGCGCCGTAGCCCATCTTGCCCTGAGTGCTGCGGCGGGCCAGGACGTGGAGGATGCCGGCCTGCCGGGTCAGGACCGTGACGACGAGCTGTTTGGCACTGGTCTTGCGGACGGTGAGGATGATGCCTTCATAGGACCGCGACGGTTTGCGGCCATAGTAGCCGCTACGATTCATGAGTCTTATCTTCTTCATCCCCGCTGTCTTCCCCAGGGGCAGCCGCTCCCGGCAGGGGTACGGCTTTCAGGCGGACGATGCGGAAGCGCTGCATTTCCAGGACTGTAAAGCAGTAGGCGCCGATAGTGACTTCGTCGTGGACTTTCGGCGTATGGCCCAGGGCATTGAAGACGTAGCCGCCGATGGTATCGGTATCGACATCGTCTTCGACGGGGATGTGCAGCAGCTCTTCGACGTCGTCGAGAAGGACTGTCCCGGCAAATTCATAGGCGCCGTCAGGCAGGGGCTGGATTTCTTCTTTTTCCTGGGTGTGTTCGTTCTGGATCGTGCCGACCAGTTCTTCCAGGATGTCTTCCAGGCCGATGAGGCCGACGGTGCTGCCGTATTCATCAACGACCATGGCCAGGTAGGTCCGGCGCATGCGCATGAGCTGGAGGAGCTTCGATGCCGGCATGATTTCCGGGACCATGAGGATCGGCCGCTTGATGAGGTTCAAGTTGCTGCGCTTGTGGATATAGAGGTCCATGATGTCCTTGATGTGGACCAGGCCCAGGACGTGGTCCTTATCGTCTTCACAGAGGGGATAGCGCGTATGCCGCGACTGGCGGATGGTCTGCAAATGCTGGTTCATCGTATCTTCCGTATAGAGGCAGACGATGTCCTGGCGGGGCACCATGATTTCCTTGGCCAGGCGGTCGGCGAAATCGAAGACGTTGCCGATGAGTTCGCTTTCGACCTGGTCGATTTTCCCTTCCTTGTGGCTGGCCGTAACCAGCATGCGGATTTCATCTTCCGAATGGTCCATATCGATTTCATTGGTCACATCGAGGTTGCGGTCTGCCAGGATGGCCCGGCCCAGCCAGTTCCCGAAGAGGATGAAGGGCATGAAGGGCCGGCTCCAGGGCTGGATGAAGCGGCGCAGGGCCTTGAGGCTCTTTTCCGGGCGCTGGAGGCCGATGGACTTGGGGATGAGCTCGCCAAAGACCCAGAGGATGAAGCAGAGGACGATACCGGCGCAGATTTCGATGAGCCAGATGAGCCACGTATGGCCGATATACGGAGCCAGCAGGCCGTAGAGGCCATAGAGGCCGCAGAATCCGGCAGCGCCGGCGATGAGGCCGGACAAGGCCATGCCGAGCTGGGCCGTCCCCAGAAAGACGATGGGCTTGTCGTAGAGGGACAAGAGCGGTTTCAGCGACGTATCGCCGTCGCGGACGAGTTCTTCCAGGTATTCCCGGCGCAGCTGGGCAAAGGCGAATTTACCGGTGACGCAGATGGCGCTGACGGCCAAACAGATGAGAAAGACGAGCAGACATTGGACGATTGATTGTACTTCCATCATGCAGCCCCCCTACTCGTTCTTATAGCCCAATTCGCTGAGGGCGCCCGACTTATTGCGCCAGTCCCGCTTGACTTTGACCCAGATGTCGAGGTAAACCGAAGAACCGAGGAGGTTTTCGATTTCCTGGCGGGCCAGGTTGCCTACTTCTTTGAGGACCGTGCCGTTCTTGCCGATGACGATGCGCTTCTGCGAATCCCGTTCGACATAGACCGTGACCCGGATATAGACCTTATTGTGACCGCGGTCCTTCATTTCTTCGACATAGACGGCGATGGCATGGGGCACTTCATCGCGGGTACAGCGGAAGAGCTTTTCCCTGACGATTTCAGCGACCAGGAGGCGTTCCGGCTGGTCCGTGATCATGTCGTCAGGGAAATACTTGGGCCCTTCCGGCAGGATCTTGCGCAGTTCGTCGACGACGGCATCGACGTTGTCCCCTTTCAGGGCGGAAATGGGGATGACCTGGGCGAAAGGATAGAGTTCGGCATATTCCGTAATCTTGTGCAGTATCTCTTCTTTCGTCATGAGGTCGACTTTGTTGATGATCAAGAAGACCGGAACGCCGACGTCTTTCAGCTTATCCAGGACGAAGAGGTCGCCAGGGCCCTTCTTTTCATTGCCCGAGATGAGGAACAGGACGGCGTCGATGTCGCGCAGGGACTGATAGGCCGCTTCATCCATGAATTCCCCCAGCTTATGTTTCGGCTTGTGGATGCCCGGCGTGTCGAGGAAGACGATCTGACATTCGTCGTCCGTATGGATGCAGAGGATGCGGTTGCGCGTCGTCTGTGCCTTATCGGAGACGATCGAGACTTTATGCTTGATGATGCGGTTGATGAGTGTCGACTTGCCAACATTCGGGCGGCCGACGACGGCGACGAAACCCGATTTAAATGATTCCATAGATATCGTAATTCCTCCCTTATAATTCTTCGCCTTCGCGGACATAGCCCAGGCGCTGTAAAATGAATTCTTCTTCTTTGCGCATTTCTGCTTTATCGTCCGGTTCCATGTGGTCATAGCCGAGGATATGCAGCATGCCGTGGATGGTCAGATAGGCCAGTTCCCGTTCAAAGGAATGACCGTATTCGTCGGCCTGTTCCTGGACTTTTTCCAGAGAAATGATGATATCCCCCAAGAGGGCCGTATCGGGACCGTCATAGCCGTCTTCCTCCCCTTCGTTGAGGGCAAAGGACAGGACGTCCGTCGGCCGGTCGATGTTGCGGTACTGTTTGTTCAATGTATGGATATAGTCGTTATGGCACAGAAGGATGCTGATTTCAGCCTTCGGCCCCAGGTCGTAGACCAGGGCGGCTTCTTCACAGACGCGGTCGATGACTTTTTCATATTCATCGTGCTGGAACGACGGATCTTCGTAATTGATGTTGATATTCATGGCAATTCCCCCAATCTAGTGATCGTGATGATAATAAGTTTCGTAGGCCCTGATGATGCGGCCTACCATATCGTGACGGACGACGTCTTCATCGCTGAAGTAGACCATGCCGACGCCGCGGACGTCTTTGAGTATCTTTTCGGCTTCCGTCAGGCCCGACATGCGCCGGTCGACGAGGTCGATCTGGGTCGCATCGCCGTTGACGACGACCCGCGAGTGGTTGCCCATACGGGTGAGGAACATCTTCATCTGTTCCCGCGTCGTGTTCTGGGCTTCGTCGAGGATGATGAACGATTCTTCCAGGGTCCGGCCGCGCATGTAGGCCAGTGGCGCCACTTCGATGATGTTGCGGTCGATCATCTTCTGGAACTGGTCATAGCCGAACATGTCGGCCAGGGCGTCGTAGAGCGGGCGCAGGTACGGGTCGATCTTTTCCTGCAGGTCACCGGGCAGGAAGCCCAGTTTTTCCCCGGCTTCGACAGCCGGCCGGGTCAGGATGATCCGTTCGACTTCGCGGTTCTTGAGATAAAAAGCCGCCAGGGCTACGGCCAGGTAGGTCTTGCCCGTCCCGGCCGGACCGATGCCGAAGGTGACCAGGTTCTTGCGGATGGAATCGACGTAGCGTTTCTGGCCCAGCGTCTTGGGCTTGATGAGACGGCCCCGGGCAGAAATGCCGACCGTATCTTCATAGAGGTTGTGCAGGGCCTCCGATTGGCCTTCTTTGATGAGTCTGGCCGAATAGCGGACGTGCTGCGTCGTCAGATAGGTATTTTCCCGGAACAAGTAGCGCAGGACGCGGAAGACTTCGGTCACATAGGCCACATCCTCTTCGCTGCCGACGATCATGGCCGTATCGCCGCGGACGGCAATGCGGCAGTCCGGGAATTCGCGCTGCATCGTCTTGAGGAATTCGTCTTTCATGCCCAGGACGGCCCGGGCTTCACGCAAATCGGAAAATTGCAGTTTCTTTTCTACCAAAGTGAGATACTCCTTTATTTCATGAATTTACGGACGGCCTTGCCGTGCAGGTAGTCACAGCGGGCTCCCTGGCAGGTGCCGCGTTTTTCCAGTTCTTCATCGATCATATCGCGGATGCGCCACCATCCCATGCCCCAGTTGGCGAAGTCCGTCGCTTCTTTCGGCGCCCGGCCGATGAGACGCTGGAAGACCGTATCGGGCCGGCTGTATTCGAGGAAGGCCACGACGCGGCGGACGTACTCTTCGCAGGTCCAGAGCTTGATCTTTCCCTGGGCATACCATTCGGCCATGGCCGTGTTCTTAATGATGTACAGGGCGTGGAGCTTGACTTCGTCAGAGCCGAGGGCGGCAATGATCTTGGCTGTCTCGACGGTGTCTTCCATGGTGTCCCAGGGCAGGTCGAGGATGACATGCGTACAGGTCCGGAAAGGATACTCCCGGAGCATGACCATGGCGTCGATGTATTCGGCAACGGTATGGCCGCGGTTGATCTTGGCCAAGGTCTTATAGTTGACCGTCTGCAGGCCCAGTTCGACGAGGATATCGACGCCGTACCTTTCTTTGACGTCAGCCATGATATCGAGATAGGTCTCGTTGAGACAGTCCGGCCGGGTCGCTACGGCCAGGGCCACGATATCGGGCTGGCAGGCGGCGGCGAGGTAATCCCGGAAACGCTCTGGCGGCAGGTAGGTATTGGTGAAATTCTGGAAATAGGCGATGAATTTATTGGCCTTGTACTTGGGCTTGATGTGAGCCATGTTCTGCTCGATCTGCTGGCCAATGGTCACCGTCGCCGGCAGGTTCTCGTAGCCGGCGCCGATGGAACCGCAGAAGGCACAGCCCCGGACACCCAGGGTCCCGTCGCGGTTGGGACAGGTATCGGGGATGCTGATAGGCAGTTTATAGACTTTTTCGCCATATGTTTCTTTTAAATACGTCGAGTAGACGCGGTAACGTTCGTTCACGATGGTTCTCCTTTGACCGGGATGACGCACCATTCGGCCCGGTCTTTCTTTTTTTCAGCCAGCATATAGGCCGCGCCTTCCGGGACGGGCCCGTAGCGGCGCAGTTCCCCTTTCAGGGCCGGGCTGGCAGGCCAGATGCGATAGCGCATCTTGATGTCGCGCCAGTTGGTGAAATGATAGTCCCTGGCAAATTGGCGGAGCCAGGCTTCGTCGCGGAAGATGGCGTCGGTCTGGCTGCGCGGCGCTTCGCACCAGCCGAGGAAATCGGGATGGAGGCGGAAGCGGAAAAAGGTCAGCATATCCAGGGCCAGCAGGTCTTTGGCCAAGCGCTGCTGGTCTTCTGTCAGGGGCAGGATATCTTCGATGCAGTGGCAGAGGAAATGATACAAGGACTCATCGGACAGGGCCTTTTGGTCATTATGCAGGACGAGCCACTCGTCTGTCAAGGCCTCGTAGAGTTTCATATAATCCGGAGCATAGCGGCGGCCGAGCCAGTTGAAGAAATAAGTGAATTTCCCGGAATTATAAGTCCGCTCGAAGACGTCTTCCAGGACCTTCATATAGGCGACTTTTTCATAAGGCAGCCACGTCGTCGCCAGGACTTCATAGGGCCCCTGCGGGTCGTACCGGTAATCGTCAGGATAGTCGCGGCGGATGCCGGAGCCCTTGAGGAGCTTCAAGAAACCGATCTGCAATTTATGGGGGTGCAGGGCATAGATATCGTTGAAGGACTGGCGCAGATGGCCGTAGTCTTCATAAGGCAGGCCGACGATGAGGTCTAAATGGAGATGCATCGTCCCCAAGGCGACAAGGCGTTCCATGATATGCGTAATGCGCGGCCAGTCATTATGACGGTGGATGGCCTGGAGCGTCGGCTCATACGTCGTCTGGATGCCCATTTCCAGCTGGATCCGTCCTTTCGGTGCCTGGGCCAGGAGGTCGATGTCGTCATCGGTAAGGACGCCGGGCTCGATTTCCAGGTGGAAATTGATGGGCTTATCGACGGCAATCATGTACGCTATGAGCGGCCGGTGATGGGCCGGGCTGCAGTTGAAAGTGCGGTCGACGAATTTGACCTGATGGACGCCGGCATCGACGAAAGCCTGCAGTTCCTTCAGGACCAGCGGGACCGAGCGGAAGCGGACGCGGTCGTTCATGCCCGACAGACAGTACTGGCAGTGGAAAGGACAGCCCCGGGAGCTTTCATAATACATGATGCGGTGGTCCAGTTCGCGGAAGTCCTGATGCTCGTAAGGAAAAGGCAGGCTGTCCAGGTCTTCTACTTCCTGGAAGGTCTCGTCGCCCTGGATGACGCCGCTGACGCGGCCGAGGACGCCGGGGACTTCTGTCCCATCGCGGCCGGCTGCCAGGGATTTCAGGAAAGCCGGTACCATCTCTTCCCCTTCACCTTGGAGGACGTAATCAATATGCTCATAATCTTCCAGTATCTGCCGGGCCGTATAGGATACTTCCGGGCCGCCGACGAAGACCTTGGTCTGGGGAAAGACCTGTTTCACCAGGTCGATGAGATGACAGGTCATTTCGATATTCCAGATATAGCAGGAAAAGCCGATGACGTCGGCCTCGAACGAGGCGATGTGGCGCAGGATGTCATAGCTGTTCTGATTGATCGTATATTCGGCTACGGACACGGCGACGCCCTGGTGGTCACACGCCGTCGACAAGCAGCGCAGGGCCAGGGACGATTGGATGAATTTGGAATTCAAGATGGTAAGCAGTGTTTTCATGAAAGCCTCTCTTTAAATTTTTATATGTATTAAGTATACCGCAAGGACGGCGTTCTGTCATGTCTTTTCCGCCCCTGGCCGGGGACAGCCTTTTCGCCTGCCCCTTTTTATGATAAGATGAGATAGTATATAGTTTTTCCCCTACGAAAAGGAGGCTTTTCCTTGTTTAAAATAGCACTTGCCCAGACAAATGTCCACCCTGGCAATCCACGGCAGAACACGGCCGTCATGAAAGAATGTATCGCCAAGGCCAAAGCAGCCGGCTGCCACCTCATCGTCTTCCCGGAGCTCGCTATTCCAGGCTATCTCATCGGTGATATTTGGGACCAGCCCGACTACATCGACGACTGCGTCCGCTTCGGTGAAGAAATCAAGGCCCTGTCCGACGGCATGGCCATCATCTTCGGCAACGTCGCCAAAGAGACGGACCGGGTCAACCTCGACGGCCGGACGCGGAAGTACAACGCCATGTTCATCGCTTACAACGGCCGCTGGATTTCGCCGGCCCGCTCGCCCTACCCCTTCTACATCAAGACGCTCCTGCCCAACTACCGCGAATTCAGCGACATCCGCTACTTCACGTCGCTCATCGAAGTCGCCCAGGAACGCCATGCCTTCCCGGAAGACTTCCTGTCGCCCGTCCAGATTCCCTTCGACGACGGCCGCAAGTTCCGCATGGGGCCGCTCATCTGCGAAGACAGCTGGGATGAAAACTATCCTTTCAAGCCCATGAGCTATTTAGGGAAAATGTACGACATCGACATGTTCATCAACATTTCCAACTCGCCCTTCACCCTGGGCAAGACCCAGCGGCGTCACCGCCTCTTCGGCCAGGCCATCGACAAGGTCCACTGCCCGGCCATCTACGTCAACTGCACGGGTATCCAGAACAACGGCAAGAACATCTACACCTTCGACGGCGCCAGCAGCACGTACCAGAAAGACGGTTCGCAGCACGTCGAATGTACGCCTTTTACGGAAGAAATGGTCATCGTCGACTTCGATGAAAAGGCCCAGCGTTTCGTCTCGCCTTCGCACTTGCAGCCGGAAAAGTCTCCCATCGAAGACATCTACGTCAGCCTGCACTACGGCCTGAAATCCTTCATGGATGCCATCGGCGTCCATAAAGTCGTCCTCGGCGTCTCCGGCGGCATCGACTCGGCCGTCAACGCCGCCCTCTATGCGACGGTACTGCCGCCGGAAAACATCCTGCTGGTCAACATGCCCAGCTGCTACAACTCGGACATGACCAAGAGCCTGGCCAAAGAACTGGCCGACAACATCGGCTGCCTGTACACGGTCGTCCCCGTCCAGGACAGCCTGGAACTGACGCGGCACCAGTTCGAAGGAGCCGGGCTCAGCCAGAAAGGCCAGGACAAGGGTCATCTGGAACTGACCAGTTTCATTGAAGAAAACATCCAGGCCCGCGACCGGTCGAGCCGTATCCTGGCCGCAGCGGCGGCAGCCTTTGGCGGCGTCTTCACGTGCAATGCCAACAAGGCCGAACTGTCCGTCGGCTACGCCACCCTCTACGGCGACAGCGCCGGCTACCTGGCGGCTACGGCGGACCTGTGGAAACATCAGGTCTACGACCTGGCCCGCTACCTCAATGACCAGGTCTTCCAGCGCGAAGTCGTGCCCCAGGGCAGCATCGACATCGTCCCCAGCGCCGAACTGTCGGACAAGCAGGATATCACCAAGGGCCAGGGCGACCCGATCATCTACCCCTATCACGACTACCTCTTCGCCGCCTTCGTCGAACGCTGGCAGCGGGCCACGCCGGAAACCATCCTCGAATGGTACATCAACGGCACCCTGGAAAAGAACATCGGCTGCAGCGTCGATGTCCATCAGCTCTTCCCGACGGCAAAAGCCTTCATCGACGACCTGGAACGGTGGTGGCGCCTCATCGCCGGCTTCGCCGTCGCCAAGCGCATCCAGAGCCCGCCTATCCTCTCCATCAGCCGCCGCCCCTTCGGCAGCGACCTGCGCGAAGCCCAGCTGGCACCGTACTACACGACACGCTACCTGGAAATGAAAGAACGGCTGCTGGCGAGAGATTAGGGGTTAGTGGCTCGTGGCTCGTGGCTAGTGGCTCGTGGTTCGTGGCCCGGCTCCCCTGCTAAGGGAGCTGTCAGCGCAGCTGACTGAGAGGTTGTTCTTTCAACATAGTTTGTAGTACAGAGTTTGTAGAAGATGGTTTCAAATTTTTAACCATCCGCTAACCACTAAAAAAAGGGACTATCGCACGAAGGCTTCTGCCATCATGTGAGGTCCCTTTGGCTTTATAGTTTGTAGTACGGAGTTTGTAGTTTGTAGAAGATGGCTTTAAATTTAAAAACCTTCACTAAAAACTACAAACTGAATACTCAAAAAGGCTTGTCGCACATGCGACAAGCCTTTTTTCATACTACATATCTTTCAGTCTTCCGACTGTTTGTTTAGGACGGACTCGTTTGTGTCCGAATGTTTCTACGATGATGAACATCATGGGGATGAGGAAGACGCCGAAGATGGTCGCAATGGACGTACCAAAGACGACGGTGATGCCCATCGTGACTCGCGATGCGGCGCCGGCGCCGCTGGCCATGGCCAGTGGGATGGAACCGACGACGAAGGCCAGGGACGTCATGATGATCGGGCGGAGACGGATCTTGGCGGCTTCGATAGCAGCCGATACGGGATCCATACCGCGTTCATCGACACGGACTTTAGCGTATTCGATAATCAAGATGGCGTTCTTGGCGGCCAGACCGATGACGGCCAACAGGCCAATCTGGAAGTACAGGTTATTCTGCTGGTTCAGGAGGTAGGCAAAGGCCGAAGCCCCGAAGACGCCTGCCGGCAGACTGAACATAACAGCAAAGGGTACTTTCCAGCTTTCATACAAGGCGGCCAGGACGAGGAAGACGAAGAGGATAGCCAGGGCAAAGACGTAGACCGTCTTGTTGCCGGCTTCGACTTCTTCACGGCTCATGCCGCTCCATTCATAGGCATAGCCTTCACTGAGCGTGTCTTTAGCGACTTCTTCCAGCGCTTTAAGGGCATCACCGGAGCTGTAGCCATTAGCCGGGGCCCCTTGAATCTTGATGGCCGGATAGTCGTTGAAACGGTTGAGGATCGACGCCGAACCGATGGCTTTCGGTCGGACAAAGTTGGCCACCGAAACGAGCTGGTTGGCACTGTTGCGGACGTAGATGTGGTTATTGGCATCGATGGTTTCACGGAATTCCGGAGCGGCCTGAACGACGACCTTAAAATTACGACCGAACATGGTGAAATCGTTGACCTGATAGGAACCATAGAAGGACTGGAGCGTCGAATAGAGGTCGCTCAGGGAAACGCCTTCTTTGGCAACTTTATCGCGGTCGATGTCGAGCTGATAGCCCGGCGTATCGGCAGCAAAGGCCGTGTAGACCGACCCGATTTCCGGCCGCTTCCGGGCAGCGGCGATGAATTTCTGTGCCATCGCTGACAATTCGGCCGTCGTATGGCTGCCGCGGTTTTCCAGCTGCATCGTAAAGCCCGACGACGTGCCCATGCCGTCGATCGGCGGCGGGTTCATGGCGATGACCGTAGCCTGAGGAATCTGATTGCCCATGCCCATGATCTTGCCGACCAGGGCGTCGACGGACAGGGATTTATCTTTACGTTCATCCCAGTCACTCATGCCGATGAAGGACGTAGCCCCATTCGATTTCGGCCCATTGGCCAGGATACTGAAACCGACAACATTCATGACACTGGTCACGCCCGGCTGCTGTTCCAGCCATTTGCTGATTTGTTCACTGACTTGTTTCGTTTCCGTCTGGGAAATGCCTTCGGGCAAGGTGACGTTCATCATGACGAAGGCATTATCTTCCGACGGGACAAAGCCTGTCGGCATGATTTTAAAGACGCCTGCCGTGAGGGCGCTGATGATGACCAGGAAGGCCACGCACCATTTGAGGTGGAGCTGCAAGTGAGCCAGGCGCAGGCCATACCAGGCGATGAGCCTATCGAAGGCATCATTGAATTTCTGGAAGAACTTGTAAATGCCCTTGGGGTTGTCATTGGGTTTGTGGACATTCAAAATCGACGCACACATGGCCGGTGTCAGGGTCAAAGCGACGAAGGCCGAAATGAGGACCGACACGGCAATGGTCAGGGCGAACTGGCGGTAGAGGATACCGCTCATGCCGCTGATGAAGCCGACGGGGATGAAGACGGCGGCCAGGACGCAGGCAACACCGATAACCGGGTTCTGTACGTTCTGCATGGCGATGATCGTCGCCTCCCGCGGACTTCGGGCGTTGTACTTGATTTCGTATTCGACGGCTTCGATGACGACGATGGCGTCGTCGACGAGGAGGCCGATGGCCAGGACCATGGCGAACAGCGTCAGGGTGTTGATGGAGAAATCGAGGACCTTGAAGCAGGCAAAGGTACCCAGAAGGGATACAGGGACGGCGATGAGCGGGATCAGCGTCGACCGGCCGCTCTGAAGGAAGATGTAAACGATGAGGGCGACCAGCAGCAGGGCTTCGATGAAGGTTTCAATAACTTCGTGGATCGATGCCGTAACGAAGGTCGTGCTATCGTAGACAATCTTATAATCCAAGTCAGATGGGAACGACTGTTTCGCCTTTTCCAAGACTTTGCGGGCGCCGCTGACGGACTGCATGGCATTGGCGTCTGCTGTCAGGCTGATCATGAAACCGGCAGCCTTGCCGCCGTTGAGGTTACTGGCAACGGAATAATCCTTGGATCCCAGGCTGACATCGGCAATGTCGCCGACGCGGACCATGGTACCGTCGGGATTGGTGCGGACGATGACGTTCTTGAACTGTTCCGCCGTCTGCAAGCGGCCGTCGGTACGCAGGGTATACTGGTAGGTCTGGTTGTTCGGCGACGGCTGGGAGCCGATGGTGCCGACAGCGGCCTGTTTATTCTGAGTGCTGATAGCCGAGATGACATCGGTCGGTGTAATCTTCAAGATATTCATCTTCATCGGGTTGAGCCAGATGCGCATGGCATAGTCAGACCCGAATTCCTGGACGTCGCCGATGCCCGGGACGGATTTCAGTTCATCCATGAAGTATTGGGTAGCATAGTTCTTCATGAACGTCGCATCATAAGAGCCATTGGGGGAAACCAGGGCGAAGACCATAGCCATGGAACTCGTCGACTTCTGGACTGTAACGCCGGTCTGGGTAACTTCTGACGGCAAGGTCGACTGGACCTGGCTGACGCGGTTCTGAGTGTTGACCGTGTCCATATCACCATCGCTGCCGGACTTGAACTGGACGGTCATGGAGTAAGACCCGTTATCGTTCGTCGAGCTTTCCATATTGACCAGGTTATCGACACCGACGAGCTGGCGTTCGATGACGCTGGCCACGGTCGTGCCGACGACTTCGGCATTCGCGCCGATATAAGTAGCCGAGACGCGGACCTGCGGCGGCGTGACCTGCGGATACTTGGCAACCGGCAGAGTCGCCATCGACAACAGGCCGAAGATGGAAATGATCAGCGAAATGACGATAGCGAAGATAGGCCGGTCGATAAAGAACTTAGATATCACGTTCTCGCCTCCCTAACTATTTGACGATGATGTGTCCGACGACGTATCGGAGCTGTCGTTGTCGATATCGGCCTTGGTCAGCAGGTGCTGGTCCAAGGCAGCGCCTTTGGCCTTCTGATAGCCGTCGACGATAATCGTATCGCCATCCTGAAGACCATCGTTGATGATCCAGAATTTGCCGACTTTCTGGCCCGGCGTGACTTCCCGGTTCTGGGCTTCGCCATTGCCGTCGATGACGGATACATAATATTTACCCAGCGTCTGCTGGACGGCGCGCTGCGGTACGGACAGGGCATTGCGCTGAATCTGGGTATCGGAAACGACCGTCGCATAGAGGCCTGGGATGAGGAGATTATCCGGATTGTCGAAGACGGCCTTGACGATGATCGAGCCAGAGTTGCCATCCATGCCGTGGTTGACCTGGGTGACATGGCCTTCATAAGGATACATGGTGCCGTCGCTCAAGCGGAGCAGGAGATGGTCGCCCCAGCTGCCGGCGTTGTCCGCAGCCTGTTTGGTCATCTGCAGGTATTCGGCTTCACTGATGGAGAATTCGACATAGACCGGATTGGTCGAAGAAATGGTGACCAGTGCCGTCGAACCGGCTGTCGCAAAGGTACCGATAGGTACGTCATCGACGTTCAATTTACCACTGAATGGAGCATAGACGATGGTATCGTCGACGTTATCCTGAGCAGCGTCGACCTGGGCTGCATTGGCTTCGACGACAGCCTGCTGCTGCTGCGTAGCCGCTTCCTGGTCGGTGACGGTCTGCTGCGGGATGGCGTCCTGGCTGGCCAGGGTCTGGTAACGGCGCAGGTTCAGCTGCTGATTGGCCAGATTGGCTTCGGACTGGGCCTGGGTAGCCTTGGCCTGGGCCAGGGCGGCGTCATAGGTCCGGCTGTCGAGGCGGAACAACGGCTGCCCTTCCGTGACTTCCTGACCGCCTTGGACGTATTTTTCTACGACACGGCCGGAAATCTTGGGACGGACAGGCACCTTGTCTGTTGCCGTAACGGTACCGCTGTACTCGGCCTTGACCGGCGTGTCCGCGGCGACGACTTTGTACGTGTTGACTGCAACGGGAGCCTTAGTCGCACTTTGGTTGGCCCCACAGCCGGCTAAGAGCGCGGCGATGGTGAGTACGGTGACGCTCATCGTCGCAAGTTTGCGTTTTTGTATCATCTTCACTTTCCTCCTATTTCTTTCGATTCCTGATTTTTAATGCCATAGAGCAAGACGTTGATACAGCGCTTCATATAGTCACTAAAGGTGGAATCGTGTTTGACATCATTAAAATAATCGATAATGTCATCGGCTGCGCTATGCAGGATACGCAAGAACAGGAACTTATCAAAGGGCTTGAATTCTCCTGTCTCCTGAGCTTCATCGAGGAGCCGTTCCAAAAGGAGCCAGTCTTTTTTATAGCGGGACTGCAAGCGTTCACAAGTACCGGGCATCTTTGCCAGGAGATCCGATGTTTTCCGCACGGACAGGACCTGCCAGTTGTCACTGGGCACGTCGAAATAAGCGATGAGCTTGGCTTCGCAAGTCATGGCCGGATCGCTGACGATACGCTGATGATAGGCATAGATCTTATCGGTAAAATCGGCGATGGCCTGTTCGATGATTTCCTGTTTCGACGAAAAATTTTCGTATAAAGTCCGCTTGCTGATGCGCAGATTACGGGCTAAGTCGTCCATGTGGAAATCGGAACCATGGCGGTTGATTTCACGAAGGGCTTCGGCCAGAATCTTGGCGCGGATATTTTCTGTCATGTAAACACGTCCTACTCAAAAAAATACAAGGTGATACTTTTGAAACTCAAACTATAAAACTCAGTACCAATTTATAGTTTAATATACAGCACCTTATAAGTCAATAAACAAGTTGATATTATTATTTTCTCAATTCTTCGGCAAATTTCCGAATCGGCAGGACTTTGTATAAAACAGCACCACAGGCCGCACCCATACAGGTATTGGGCAAAAAGGCAACGATGAAGAACCATAAGGCGACGACTTTGGAATCGAGGACGAAAGCGGCGACAGGATAGGCGATGAGGCCGCCCAGAAGGCCGGTCCCGACGATTTCCCCGATGACGGCACCCCAGATGGAATTTGTTTTTTTATACAAAACGCCGGATAAAGCGGCGCCGATCATGCTGCCGGGATAGGCCAGGACGGTACCGACGCCCATGGCAATGCGGATGGATGAAATGCAGAAAGCACCGGCCGTCGAATAGCGCCAGCCCACGAGGACCGACAAGAGGACATTGATGAGGTGTTGCAGCGGGAAGACCCGGGCACCGCCGAAGGGAAAGGATACGAAAGGCGCCAGGAGGACGCCGATGGCGATGAAAATCGCCGTCACTGTCATTTTCTTGAGTTCAGTATTATTCACGATGTACTACAACCTTTCCATATTTTTGTAAGATAGCATCATTTAATTGATAAAAGGCATCGAAGAGACGGGCGTGAAAGGTCCCCGGCCCATTCTTCCCCTCCCCTGCCAGGGCCAGCTCGCCGCCGATGCCCATGGCCAGGATGCCGCCGGCTGCGGCTGTGAACGGGTCGGCCACGGCGGCAAAGGAGGCGATGAGGGACGTCGTCATGCAGCCCGTACCGGTCACATAGGTCAGCAGGGGACAGCCGTTGCGGATTTCGGCCGTCTGGCAGCCATCGGAAAGGACATCGACGGCGCCGGTGATGGCGACGGTCGTCCCGAGATGGCTGGCCAGGGACGAAGCCAGGGCCGGGTCGGCTGGGCCTAGACGGCTGTCGACGCCGAAATCCTGGCCGCTCTTATGGGCTGCCAGGCAGGTGATTTCCGACGCGTTGCCGCGGATGACGGCCATAGGCAGTTCATCCAGCAGGCGCAGGGCCGCCTGGGTGCGGAAGGTCGTACCGCCGGCGCCGACGGGGTCGAAGACGATGGGCACGCCGTGGGCAGCGGCCGATTTACCGGCTGCCAGCATGGCCTCCAGGGTCCACGCCTGGAGCGTCCCCAGGTTGAGGACCAGGGCCCTGGCGGCAGCCGCCATTTCGGCGACTTCCTCGACGGCATTGGTCATAGTCGGCGACGCGCCGATAGCCAGGGTCGCATTGGCGCAGTCAGTCATGGTGACGAAATTGGTGATATGGTGAATGAGGGGCCGCTGACGGCGCAGTTCCTCAAGGGCCCTGGCGACGGCCGGAATAAGTTCCATCTTCATCCCCCCTTCTAGACGTGGAGCTTGAGGATGGCCTTCTTGATGGCCTTCCCCTGCCCGTCAGGCGCGCAGAGGCAGCGATGGCCGTCAGCCGGCGTGAAAATGGCATACGTTCCCGGCGTCATGGCAATGACCGTATCGTCGGCGACATCGGGATTGTAGAACCAGGCATCGCTGTCGGCCCGGCTGTCATCGACGACAGGGCCGGCCTGGCATAAGGGCTGCCAGCCGATGTTCTCTTCGCCTTCGAGGACGTACTGGACGTCGATGTAGTCGCGGTGGGCTTCCATCAGACGCTGGCTGGCCGGCGCCGTTTCCGTGACATCGACATTCATGTAATTGACTGTATCGAAGGTATGGCGTCCGGGATTCAAGTCCGACTTGACCAGGGAAGACAATTTCTCGATCCACGGCCGGATATATTCCGGCAGGAAACGGCTTTCCTTTTCATACTGGGAAATATTACCTACGAACATGGGATTCCCTCCTAATCTTCGTCGCTGGCTTCGCGGGCTGCGACGTTTTTATCGAACAGGGCATCGGCGAACTGGGCGGCATCGAAGGGACGCAGGTCGTCGACGCCTTCGCCGACGCCGACCCAGCGGACAGGGACGCCCAATTCCCGCTTGACCGACAAGATGACGCCACCTTTGGCCGTCCCGTCGAGCTTGGTCAGGACGACGCCCGTCAAGGGGACGACGTCGCCGAAGAGTTTGGCCTGGCTGACGGCATTCTGGCCCGTCGTGGCATCGAGGACGAGGAGCGTTTCCTGCGGAGCTCCTTCGATGTTGCGGCTGGCGACACGGGCCATTTTCCGCAATTCTTCCATGAGGTTGGACTTGGTCTGCAAGCGGCCGGCCGTGTCGACGAGGAGGATATCCATGCCCTTGGCTTTGGCCGACGCCGTGGCATCGAAGACGACGGCGGCTGCATCGGCGCCTTCCTGATGCTTGACGATGGGTACGCCGACGCGGTCCGCCCAGATGGTCAGCTGTTCCGACGCTGCCGCACGGAAGGTATCGCCGGCGGCGAGCATGACCGATTTCCCCTGCTGCTTGTAATACTTGGCCAGTTTGCCGATAGTCGTCGTCTTGCCGACGCCGTTGACGCCGACGATGAAGATGACCCGCGGCCCGTCTGTTTCCGGCAGGGGTTCATCGTTTTCATTGAGCAGGGCGACGATGCATTTTTCCAAATACGGGACGACGTCGTTGCCGTCTTTGATTTCCTTCGATTTGACACCGGTCCGGATCTGGTCCAGGAGGTATTCCGTCGTTTCGACGCCAATATCGCCGGTGAGCATGACCGCTTCCAGGTCATCGTACATGTCGTCGTCGATCTTGGCATAGCCGCGGACGACGGTTTCGATATTCTGGATGAGCGAGTGTTTCGTCTTTTCTAAGCCTTTGCGCAGTTTTGAAAAAAATCCCATAGTTATGTTCCTTCCTTTAACAATTCATCTACTTTGACAGTCAGCAGGCGCGATACGCCTTTTTCTTCCATGGTCACGCCCAACAGGGTATTGGCCGCTTCCATGGTCTTGCGGCGGTGGGTGATGACGATGAACTGCGTCGCACCGCTGTAATTCTTGAGGTATCGGGCCATGCGTTCGACATTGGCTTCGTCCAGGGCGGCGTCGACTTCGTCGACCAGGCAGAACGGTGCCGGATGATAGGCCAGAAAAGCCAGGAGCAGGGCAATGACCGTCAGGGCCCGTTCGCCGCCGGAGAGAAGCGTCAGGGACTGCTGCTTCTTTCCTGGCGGGCGGATATAGATTTCCACACCGGCTTCCAGGATATGTTCCTTGTCGGTCAGGGCCAGGTGGGCCGTACCGCCGCCGAAGAGACGGCTGAAGATATCCTGGAAGTGGACCCCGATTTCCTTGAAGGCCTTGGCGAATTGTTCGGCCATGGCCGCGTCGATTTCAGCGACGACAGTCCGCAGTTTTTCCCGCGATTCTTTCAGGTCATCGCACTGGCGGTTGTAGAAGTCCCGCTTTTCCAGAGCCGTCTTGTATTCGTCTTCAGCTGCCGGGTTGATGGTCCCCAGGGCTGTGATCTGCCCTTTCAGGGAGGCGACCTTGTCGTGGAGCTCTTTCAGCGAGCCTTCGCGGCGGCGCTCCATGGCTTCCTGGCGGCTCAGGCCCTGCATGGCCAGCCGTTCTTCGTGATGGCTGATATCGCTCTTGTATTTTTCCCGCTGGATGTCGGCAGCGTTGCAGCGCTGCTGCCAATCCTGATGGCGCCGGCGCAGGTCGTCGACGACACCATCCAGGTCCTGGCTCTGTTTCAAAGACTCATTGCGGGTCTGATAAAAAGCCTCTTTGGCCTGGTCGCAGCGGACCGTATCGGCTTCTTTCAAGGTAATATTTTTCGACAGTTCTGTCAACAGGCGGGCCGCTTCTTCCTGGCGGCGGCGCAAATCCTGGCGGCGCTGGGCCAGGGCCTGTTCCTGTACCGTCAGTTCCTGCTGCCATTTGTCATGCTGGCGCAGCTGGTCGTCGCCATGGCTGGCCTGTTCTGTCAGTTTGGCTACGGCAATCTGCCTTTCCGTCAAGGTCTGGCGGCACTGGGCGGCTTCGGCCTTGGCAGCATCACAGGCGTCCTGCCATTGCTGGACATCGGCGGCCGGCCCCGTTTCCATATCGGCCAGGGCGGCTTCCTTGGCGACCAGCCGGGCCTGCATGTCGGCCCGTTCCTTTTCCAAGGCTTCGACGCGCTGGTCAAAATCAGCCAGGGCCTGGCGGATATCGGCCAGGCCCTTCTCTTCCTGACCGCCCTGCCAGCGGGCCTGTTCCGCAGCCTGGCTGGCTTTGCGCCAATGGTCTTCGGCCTGGGCCAGTTCCCGGGCAGATTCTTCGGCCTGCCGGCGCAGTTCCCGGCCCTCAGCGGCCAGGGTTTCCAGACGCTGCTGGCCACGGCGGCAGGTCTCCTGCAATTCCTGCAGCAGCGCCCGCCGGCTGATGAGGGAACCTTCCTGATTGCGGGCGCTGCCGCCGGTCAGGGAGCCGCCGGCGTTGAACTGCGTCCCGTCGAGGCAGACGATGCGCAGGCGATGGCCGTATTTCCGGGCCACAGCCGAGCCCGTATCCATGGTATCGGCCAGGAGGGTCCGCCCTAAGAGGGATGAAAAGACCTTCTCATATTTAGCATCATAAGAAATAGCATCGGAGGCGAAGCCGAGCATGCCCGGTTCGCCGGCAGCCTGTTCTTCATCGGCTGTCCGCTGCCGGCTGCGCAGGGTATCCAGGGGCAGGAAGGTCGTCCGGCCGGCTTTTCTGTCTTTTAAATACGAAATAGCCTGTTTGGCCGCCCTTTCGTCTTCGGCGACGACGTAACGGACGGCACCGCCCAGGGCGACGTCGATGGCGACGGCAAAGCGCGATGGGATCTGGCAGAGTTCGCCGACGGCGCCGCACAGCCGGCTGCGCCAGGGCTGGCTGGCCGTCAGGACGACTTTGACCGCCCGTCCCAGGCCTTCATGTTCCTGTTCCATGCTCTGGAGGACGCGCATGCGCTGGGAGGCGGCGTCGACATCGCCGCGCAGGCGGCGGTATTCATCTTCTCCTTTTTTCAGGCGCTGGCCCTTTTCCTGAGCCGTCTGTCGCAGCGAGGCGGCCTGCTTTTCAAAGGCGGCGGCTTTTTTCTGGCACGCTTCCTGTTGGGCCCGGGCTTCCTCATGGCGGGCTTCTGCCGCTGTCAGGGCCTGCTTCTTGTCTTCCCACTGCTTCAGGGCCTGCTGGCAGGCGGCTTCATTTTCTTCCAGGCGGCGGCGCAGGTCTTCACTGTCCCGGCGCAGCATGAAAGCGTCGCGGCTGCGCTTGGAGTTGGCGTCGACCCGTTCCTGCAGGGCTTTGGCTGCCGCTTCGGCCTTGGCTTCGGCCTGGCCGAACAGGGTCTGAGTCAGGGCTAAAGCCTTCTGAGCCGCAGCCAGTTCAGCTGCTTTCTGGTCCTTCTGGGCCTGCAGGGTTTCTTTTTGTTCCTGCCAGGCTGCCTGGCGCTGCTGCAGCTGAGCGGCGTCGTCAGCGGCCTGGGATTCGTTCTCGGCCAGTTCGGCCTGCCGCTGCCGGCAGGCTTCACGGCGGTGGACGAGGCTGTCCAGCTCGTTGTGGACGGCCATGGCTTCTTCATCGAGGCGGCGCAGTTTTTCGTCGTCTGCCGCCATGACCTCCAACAGGGCCTTGCGTTTTCCCTCGGCCGCTGCCAGTTCCTGGGCGGCCTTTTCTTCTTCTGTCGCCGCCGTCATGCGGCTGTTCTCGGCTTTGGCCAGGAGGCGTTCGCTGTTGCGCAGTTCCTGCAAGGTCACGGTCCCTTCATAGGCCAGGCGCTCGCTGTCGAGGCAGCGGAATTTCTGCAGAGTTTCTGCCTGTTCCTGCAATGGTTCCAGCCGCTCTTCGAGGACGCTCATGAGGTCGCGGATGCGCTCCAGGTTGCGCTCGGTCTCGGCGATCTTGCGCAGGCCGTCGGCCTTGCGGCCTTTGAAGCGGCTGATGCCAGCAACTTCTTCAAAGATGACCCGCCGCTCTTCGGGCTTGCTGTTGAGGATGCGGTCGACGCGGTTCTGGCCGATGACGGCCATAGAGTCCTGGCCGATACCCGTATCGGCGAAGAGGATATGGATATCTTTCAGGCGGCACGGCCGGCGGTTGATATAGTATTCACTGTCGCCGGAGCGGAAGAGGCGCCGCGTGACGACGACTTCCGTGAATTCCGTATCCAAGGCGTGGTCGCTGTTATCGAAGTACAGCGAGACTTCCGCTGCCCCCTGGGGCCGGCGGGTCTGGGTCCCGGCAAAGATGATGTCTTCCGACTTCTGCCCCCGCAGCTGGCGGACATTCTGTTCCCCCATGACCCAGCGGACGGCATCGGAAATATTGCTCTTGCCGCTGCCATTGGGACCGACGATGGCCGTAATGCCCTTGTCGAAGGTCAGGGTCGTCTTATCTGCAAAGGACTTGAATCCCCGCAGTTCCATTTTCAATAATTGCATAGTTTCTACTCTCTCTGTGGACTGCCCGGACGGACACGGTATGGCGCCGCATAGCAGTTCTGCTTATTTACTCGTACAGTTAATGATACCATAATTACCAGCCTGCCGCCACCACGGCGTCGCCAGCCAGGGCTGGGCAAAGTTTGTGTAAAATATCAGGGAAAGCCTTGACAAGTCCTGTCTTAATGGATTATATTAGAATTTAGGTTTGAAGGCCCTCATTCTGCAGAAAGGGAGAGTACCGTAATGATTCAAGTTTATAAGCACAGCAACGGCCATCTGGAAGACAACATTTCCCTGGCATCGGCTGAAAAAGGATCCTGGATCCACGTCGTAAATCCCGATTCCGAAGATTTACAGCTCGTATCCATGGTCACGGAAATCCCCACTGATGTTCTGAAAACCGCCTTGGACACGGAAGAACGTTCCCACGTCGAAATCGAAGATAACTACATCTTTGTCGTCATCAACATCCCGATCATCTTGGAAACGGACAGTTATGACACCTTGCCCCTGGGCATTTTCATTACACCGGACTTCATCATCACCCTCTGTATTCAAGAAACAGAAGTCATGCGCGCCTTTACGGAGAATAAGTATCCTCTGTTCTATACATTCAAGAAGACGCGTTTCTTATTCCAGATCCTGTACCGTTCGGCGACGCTGTTCCTGCGCTACTTGATGCAGATCAACCGCCGGACCGATGACATCGAGGAAATCCTGCGCCATTCCATGCGCAACAAGGAATTCTTCCTGCTCCTGGAATTACAGAAATCCTTGACGTACTTCACGTCGGCCCTGCGCAGCAATGGCATCGTCATGGAACGGCTCATGCGCCTGCGCCGCAATACGTCGCTCCACCACCTCATCAAGATGTATGAAGAAGACGAAGACCTCCTGGAAGATGTCATCATCGAAAACAAGCAGGCTATCGAAATGGTCGAGATGTATTCCAACATCCTCATGAATATGTCCGATACCTTTGCATCCATCATTTCCAACAACCTGAACTTGGTCATGAAATTCCTGGCTTCCATTACAATCATGCTGGCCGTCCCGACGATCATCTTCAGCCTGTGGGGCATCAACGTCCCCGTCCCCTTCCAGGACACGACAGCCGGCTTCTATTACGTCGTAGGCATCGCCATGTTCTGCACCGTCGTCGCCGTCATCATGCTCTGGCGGAAGGATTTATTCTGAAAGGCCCTTCACCATGCTCTTTATCGGTTCAAAAGAGCGGCGGTGAATGGGACAGGGCCCGTATTTTTGCAACGCTTCCATATGCATTTTCGTCAAATATCCCTTGTGCACGGCAAAGCCGTACTGGGGATATTTTTTGTCGTATTCGACCATGAGGCGGTCACGCGTGACTTTGGCGATGATCGAAGCGGCGGCGATGGACGCGCTCAGGGCGTCGCCGTGGACCAGGGACTTATGGGGCACGGTCAGTTCCCGAAGAGGCATGGCATCGACCAGGACGGCTTCAGCCGGCACGGCCAGGCCGTTCACGGCGTCGTACATGCCCTGCATGGTGGCGTGGTAAATATCGAGTTCGTCGATTTCTTTTTCCGACTTGGCCACACAGGATACGGCAACGGCTTCGGCCATAATTTTATCATAGAGGACGTCCCGCTTGGCCGGCGGGACTTTTTTGCTGTCATTGAGGCCGGGACATTCCCAGTAGGGCGGCAGGATGACGGCGGCTACCATGACCGGACCGGCAGCCGGGCCGCGGCCGGCTTCGTCGATGCCGGCTACGTGGTACAGCCCTTGGTTGTAGTAAGCCGTTTCCTGGGCATACATGTGCAGGACCCGTTCCCGTTCGGCTTCTTCCCGGATTTTCTGGCGCATATAGGCGGCAGCCAGCTTGCGGACCGACACGCGGCCGTCTTCTTTCATGGCTGCCAGGAGGTCCTGGACGTCACCGCCAGCGGCCAGGCGGGCCTTGAGGTCGGCGACGCGGAGTTTCTCGATGTCCATGGTCATTCCTCCCCTTCCCATTCGCCCAGCCGGTCCAGGGAGATGGCGCCGATCTTGCCTTCGCGGAATTCCTTGAGGATGAGCTTGTACGTCTTTTCCAGGTCGACGACGCCGCCGGAAACGATACAGCCCCGCTTGCGGCCGATGGCTTCGATCGTATCCAGCGGCTTGTCACAGAGGGTTTCCAGTTTATAACGGGCCTTCAATTCATCAGGGTACTGGGCCGATAACTGTTCGATGAGCTGCATGATGACCGTTTCCATGTCGAAGACCGTATCGGAAATGGCCCCTGTCGCTGCCAGGCGGTAGGCGCTGACCTGGTTTTCCAGTTTCGGCCACAAGACGCCCGGCGTATCCAGGAGGTCGAGCTGGTCGCCGATGTGGACCCACTGCTTGCCCTTCGTTTCGCCAGGCTTGTCGGCCGTCTTGGCCGCACTGCGGCGGGACAGCTTGTTGATGAGCGTCGATTTGCCGACATTAGGAATGCCCAGGATCATGGTGCGGACGGCGCGGTTCTTGAGGCCCCGGGCCTTCCAGCGGGCCAGCTTCGGCGCTGCCAGGGAGCGGACCAGGGAAATGAGCTGTTTCACCCCTTTGCCGCCTTTGCTGTTCAGGGCCAGGACTTTGCGGCCCTGCTGCTTGTAATAGGCCACCCATTCGTCGAGGACGGCCGGGTCGGCCAGGTCGGCCTTGTTGAGGACGACGACAGACGGCTTGTCGCCGATGAGGGACTTGATCATGGGATTGGTGCTGCTCATAGGGATACGGGCATCGACGAGTTCGATGACGACGTCGATGATCTTGAGATTTTCCTGAATAAGGCGCTTGGCCTTGGCCATGTGGCCGGGATACCAGTTGATTATCATAGTGAATCTCCTTTGGTGATGAGAAAAAAGGGCTTGTCGAACGACGACAAGCCCTTTTTAGTTGTTAGTGGCTAGTTGTTAGTTTTTAGTAGATGGCTTTATTTTAAAACTTCTAACTGCAAACTACAAACTCACGCTATTAGCCTTCTCTTGTTTCGGTGAGTTTCTGGATGTGGGCGACGACTTCGTCGATCGGTTTGGCGCCTAAATCGCCTTTGGAGCGGTCGCGCAGGCCGAGGGTGCCGTTTTCCATTTCTTTATCGCCGACGACAGCCATGTAAGGAACTTTTTCCATCTGAGCCTTGCGGATCTTGTAGCCGATCTTTTCGCTGCTTTCATCGACTTCGACGCGGATGCCCAATTTCTTGAACTTCTTAGCCAGGTCTTTGCAGTAAGCCAGGTGTTTGTCGGAGATGGGCAGGAACTTGATCTGGACCGGAGCCAGCCATACCGGGAAAGCACCGGCATAGTTTTCGGTAATGATGCCCAGGAAACGTTCGATACTGCCGAAGCAGGCACGATGTACCATGACCGGGCGATGTTTCTGGCCATCTTCGCCGATGTAGGTCATGTCGAAGCGTTCCGGCATGAGCATGTCGAGCTGGATAGTACCGCACTGCCAGGTACGGCCGATGGAGTCTTTCAGGTGGAAGTCCAGTTTCGGGCCGTAGAATGCGCCGTCGCCTTCGTTGATGACGTACGGGATGTGGCGTTCTTCGATGACATCATGCAAGGTCTTGGTAGCCAGTTCCCAGATTTCGTCGGAGCCCATGGAGTCTTCCGGACGAGTGGACAATTCGACGTGATATTCCAGGCCGAACTGTTTGTAAGCCTTGTCGAAGAGGTCCATGACGCCGGAGATTTCTTCTTTCATCTGGCTCGGCAGCATGAAGATGTGAGCATCGTCCTGAGTGAAGCAGCGGACGCGGAACAGGCCGTGGAGGGCCCCATGGAGTTCATGGCGATGGACCAGGCCGAGTTCAGCCATGCGCATCGGGAAGTCGCGGTAGCTGTGGACGTTACTCTTATAGACCAGGATGCCGCCCGGGCAGTTCATCGGTTTGATGGCGTAAGGCTGTTCATCGATGGTCGTGAAATACATGTTGTCGCGGTAGTGATCCCAGTGGCCGGACTGTTCCCAGAGGTGACGGTTGAGGATCATCGGGGTCATGATTTCGTCGTAATCGGCTTCATCATGGAGTTCATGCCAGAATTTAAGCAAGTTGTTGCGCAGGATCATTCCCTTGGGATGGAAGAACGGGAAGCCCGGGCCTTCTTCGTGGAAGCTGAACAGGTCGAGCTGTTTGCCCAGTTTACGATGGTCGCGCTTTTCAGCTTCTTCCATCATCTTCAGGTATTCATCGAGTTCCGATTTCTTTTCAAAAGCGGTCCCGTAAATACGCTGGAGCATCTTGTTGTGTTCATCGCCGCGCCAGTAAGCACCGGCAACGGTGCGCAGCTTGAAGGCCTTGACGGCACCGGTCGAAGCGCAGTGCGGGCCGGCACAGAGGTCGACGAAGTCGCCCTGGCGGTAGATGGAGATGACGGCATCTTCCGGAAGGTCTTCGATGAGTTCTACTTTATAATCCTGGCCAGCGTCTTTGAAGAGTTTCAAAGCGTCGGCACGGGACAAGACTTCTTTGGTAATGGGAAGGTTTTCTTTGACGATCTTAGCCATTTCAGCTTCAATGGCAGCAAAGTCTTCCTGTGTGAAACGGTGTTCTGTGTCGAGGTCGTAGTAGAAGCCGTTTTCAATGGACGGGCCAATGGCGAACTTGACGCCCGGGAAGAGGTGCTGGATAGCCTGTGCCATGACATGAGATGCTGTATGGCGGAGCGTATTTTTCCCTTCCTGGTCGGCGAAGGTGAGGAATTCAACGGTCGAGCCGTCGACGATGGTTTCGCGGAGGTCCGTGACTTCACCGTTTACCTTTGCGACTAATACTTTCTTTGCAAGACTGTTGCTGAGCTGTTTGACAGCTTCGGCAAGAGAGATGCCATCGGGAAACTGTTTTTTGCTTCCGTCTTTTAATACTAATTCTGCCATTACAAACATCCTCCTTAATAAAAAAAGCTCTCGTCCTCAAGGGACGAGAGCATAACTCACGTGGTTCCACCCTAGTTCACCGGAAAACCCGATGTACTCAAGCGCGATAACGGGGCGGCCGGGACCCCCTACTTACTTCGGGAATCCTGCTCCAAGGCGGTAACTTGCCAGACTTTATAAAGCACTCTCACCATCGTGCCTCTCTCTGTAATAAAGGAGCTATCAAGTGTTGTCCTTTTCAAAGCATCTTACATATCTCTATGTATGCATAAATTATACGGCAGGAAATGGGGGTTGTCAAGAGAGAAAAGAGGCTGTCTTAAAGCGACAGCCTCTTTTTGAGTTTGTAGGGGTCGCCCGTGGGCGACCCGCCAAGTATTTGTATGATGTTTCTAGCAACTTGAATAGGAAACCACACATATGCTGAAACGGGTTCGCCACGTGCGAACCCCTACGAACTAGTGGTCAGACACTAACGGCCAGCTGCCAGTAGCAAAAAAGGTCTATCGCATAGCGATAGACCTTTTGATTATGCACGGTTAGATAACTTATGCAATGCCTTTCTGTTTCTTGATAGCTTCCGTGAGGAGCGGGAGAACTTTGAAGACATCGCCTACGATACCATAGTCGCAGACTTTGAAAATCGGAGCATCTTCGTCTTTGTTGATGGCGATGATGCAGTCAGAACCAGTCATGCCTGCCAAGTGCTGGATAGCACCGGAAATAGCGCATGCAATGTAGATCTTCGGACCAACTGTTTTACCAGTCTGGCCAACCTGATGGAGAGCATCGATCCAGCCAGCGTCAACAGCTGCACGGGATGCACCAACAGCGCCGCCGAGGACGTCTGCGCATTCTTTGAGGATACCGGTCTTGAACGGTTCTTCACCGTTCATGCCACGGCCGCCAGCAACGATAACGTCAGCGTCTTCGATTTTAACGCCTTCGCCGCCCAATTTGATGAGTTCGACGAATTTGGTCATGAAGTCAGCATCGGAGAGGTTAGCTTTCTTTTCGATAACTTCGCCAGTTGCAGAAGGATCTGCTTCCGGTTTTTTGAAGACGTGCGGGCGGACAGTACCCATCTGCGGACGGTTGTCCGGGCAGATGATTTCAGCCATGATGTTGCCGCCGAGAGCCGGACGGGTCCATACGATGGTCTTCTTGTCGCCGTCAACGCCGAGCTGTGTGCAGTCAGCGGTGAGGCCAGTCTTCAAGGAGTTAGCGACACGCGGGCCGAGGTCACGGCCGATGTTGGTAGCGCCAACGAGGAATACGTTCGGTTTTTCTTCATGGAAGAAATCGCAAATAACTTTTGCATAAGCCGTCGTATTGTAATGTTCGAGCTGAGGATCATCATATACGAATACCTTATGAGCACCGTGAGCGATGAGTTCCTGAGCCAACGGTTTTACGTCTTTACCAATGAGGATTGCACCGACTTCGTCGCCGATGGTGTCAGCCAAGATGCGAGCCTGGCCCAACAATTCGAAAGATACATCACGTAATTTGCCTTCAAACTGTTCAGCAATTACATAAATGCCTTTATATTCTGCTAAATCCATTTTCACTGTTCCTCCTTAGATTAAATGATTTTCTGGGCAACCAGTTTTTCCATAACCTGGTCGACGATTGCCTGTTCGTTGTCATCTTCAACTTTGAGAACGAGACCACCGGATCTCTGAGGCGGTGTGAAAATCTTGCGGACTTTAGTCGGAGAGCCAGACAAACCGATCTGAGCGTCATCAGCTGCAACAGCAGCAGCGTCCAAATTCGGGATTTCGCGGCGTTTTGCTTTCATGGTGCCACGAATGGTCGGGAAACGCGGTTCGTTCAAGTCTTTAACAGCGGTAATCAATACCGGGAAGTTAGCTTCCGTTACGATGTAGCCTTCTTCGTTTTCCTGCTGAACAGTAACTTTGTTGCCTTCGACTTTGATGTCGCGGGCATACGTAATCTGAGGAATACCGAGTTCGCAAGCGATCTGCGGGCCAACCTGAGCGGTATCGCCGTCGATAGCCTGTTTGCCGCAAAGGATGATATCGAACTGTTCGATACCTTTGTCAGCAGCTATTTTTTTGATAGCCTGTGCCAAAGCATAGCCCGTAGCTAACGTGTCGGAACCACCGAGTTTGCGGTCGGACAGAAGATATGCATCGTCAGCGCCCATTGCGAGGCCTTCACGAAGAACGTCTTTTGCCTGATCAGGACCCATCGAGAGTAACGTAATCTTTACGTCTTTGTCAGCATCTTTCATCTGAAGAGCTGCTTCCAGAGCATTCTGGTCGAAGGGGTTAAAAATGTTAGGAACACCAGCACGAATGACGGTATGTTTTACGGGGTCAATCTTAACTTCTGCTGTGTCCGGAACTTGTTTGACACATACCAATATTTCCATTTACGTTTGCCTCCTAAAATCTTTTTTTATGTAACAGGCTTGGCTGATGCCAAGCCTGCATCATAAACTTCACTTATCTTAACAGAGCACCGCCTGTAACCATGAGCTGAACTTCGTTCGTGCCTTCGTAGATCTGAGTGATCTTAGCATCGCGCATGTGACGAGCAACCGGATATTCTTCGCTGTAGCCATAGCCGCCGAAGATCTGGACTGCTTCTGTCGTTACGCGCATAGCAACATCGGAAGCAACGCGTTTTGCGATAGCAGCATCAACGGTGAAGGGTTTACCTTCCTGTTTCTTGCAAGCAGCTTTGTAAACGAGGTTACGGGCAGCTTCGATCTGCATCTTCATGTCAGCCAGTTTGAAGGAAATGGACTGGAATTTGCAGAGCGGTTTGCCGAACTGTACACGCTGTTTGGAGTATTCAACAGCATCTGCCAGTGCAGCTTCTGCAATGCCGAGAGCCTGAGCAGCAACGCCGATACGGCCGCCGTCCAAAGTCATCATAGCGATCTTGAAGCCTTTGCCTTCTTCGCCGAGCATGTTTTCAGCCGGAACTTTGACGTCCTGGAATACGAGTTCCATGGTCTGCGAAGTATGGATGCCCATCTTGTCTTCTTTCTTACCGAAAGTGAAGCCAGGCATGCCGTCTTCGAGGATGAAGGCTGTAATGCCGTGGTTGCCTTTGCTCTTGTCGGTCATAGCGAAGATGATGTAGATATCAGCAGCGCCGCCGTTGGTGATGAAAATCTTGGAGCCGTTCAGCGTGTATGTGCCGTCGTCGTTCTTAACAGCAACAGTCTGCTGGCCGGAAGCATCAGTACCAGCGTTCGGTTCGGTCAAGCCGAAAGCACCGAGTTTAGTACCTTCAACCAAAGGAACGAGGAATTTTTCTTTCTGAGCTTCTGTACCGAACTGCCAAATCGGGTTAGCGCAAAGGGAAACCGTTGCCGACAGGGTGATAGCAACACCAGCGTCGTATTTAGCCAATTCTTCAACAGCGAGGATGTAGCTCAAAACGTCGCCGCCGTCATCGCCGGAACCGCCGTATTTTTCTTCGAAGTAAGCGCCGGTAATACCGAGGCTGAGCAGTTCATCAATAAGGTCTTTGTCATAAATACCTTTGTGGTCGCGTTCCGTAATGGTCGGAGCTAATTTCTTTTCGCCGAAATCATGAGCGAGTTTTAAGAAGTCCTGTTGAATATCTGTTAAGTTAAAATCCATGATGTTTCCACTCTCCTTAGTGTATAGTTAGTTTAGTAAAGCCATAAGATAAAAACCTGAACATCGAGGCGATACATTTCCTTACAGTAAATTCTGTCTGGATATATATTCACACCGCCTCAGTGCTTACAAATGCATTGTACAACTTTTCACATGTTAAATCAATAGCAAAAAGCCTATAAAGCACAATATCACTATTCCATTTTCTCATCCTAAAACTTTAACAAGACTTTTTTGTACTAATGGAGGCAAAAAGATTAAAATCTTCTTGACAGAGTACGCCTTGCTTTTCCGTATACGCTTTTGTACGTATACCTAACTATACTGGTTACAAATATTAAGGAAAGCTTACGGTTGTATTATAGCACGGATACCCCGGAAGTTGTCAAGGATGTGTGCCGTAATTCCCCAGATTTTATAATTTTCATACGTATAAATCTTGACGTTATACGTCCGGCGCTGTTTCCAGCCTGTCTGATGGGAAATATCCAGGCCCTTGGGAAAGCCCGGTGCCGGCCGGGTAGCCAGTTCGACGCGGCCGATTTCCGGTTCATGCTCATCGAACCAGGACAGAGGGACCGTAAAGGTATGGTCCACTTCGCCCCGGTTGAGGACGAAGTCATCTGTATCCATATAGGCGGCAAAGGGCCATACGGTGACGCCTACAGGTGATTCCATGTAGTCCAGGGGGCCCCAGACGTGGATATGGGATGGGTCGACGCCGAGTTCCTCCTTCGTCTCCCGCAGGGCCGCTTCCAGAGCGCTGTCGTCGCCGTCGTCGATGCGGCCGCCGGGGAAGCAGACGTCGCCAGGCTGCCAGCCCAGCTTGCTGCTGCGCACTTCAAACACGGCCTGTTCTTCCCCGTCTTTGTAGATAATCGGCACTAAGACGGCACAAGCCCGCGTATTCATACAGGTGTTCTGGCGGACGATACGGTCCGGCCATGGCTTAAATGCTTTCATACAAGGCTCCTTTCTGAGGAAAAGACTAGGTTCAAAGAAGTACAAAGTAAAAGGGCTTGTCGTACTTCGACAAGCCCTTTTACTGTAGGGGCGCCACGCGGGGCGCCCATATCTGTTAGTTGTCAGTGGCTAGCCATCAGCTTATAGCTAACCCCAACCTCTCCGGCCTTTCAGGCCACCTCCCCTATCAGGGGAGGCAAAACTGCGAACTGCGGCCGGCGGGCTCGTCACGTGCGAGTCTCTACTTATTTTATGACGATGTTGATGATTTTCTTCGGTACGACGATGAATTTGACTACTTTCTTATCGCCGATGAATTCCTGGATGTGCGGTAAAGCCAGGACTTTTTCCTGCAAGGCATCTTTGTCGATGTCGACGGCTACGGTCAGGCGGTCGCGTACTTTGCCGTTGATCTGGACAGGCAGTTCGATTTCATCGACGACGAGAGCCGATTTATCGACTTCCGGCCAATCCTGGGCATGGACGCTGCCTTCAAAGCCGCATTTCTGCCAGAGTTCTTCCGTAATATGCGGTGTGAAGGGAGCCAGGAGCTTGAGCAGGTTCTTGTTGGCTTCCAGGGCAACGGCCTTGTGGATGGTCTTGTTAGCGCCGACATAGCCATGCATGGCGTTAACATATTCCATGATCGAGCTGACAGCCGTATTGAGGCCGTAGTTGCCGTCTGTGCCGCGGACGTCTTCTGTGACCTTGGCAATGGCTTTGAATTCCTGGAAACGCAGTTCTTTTTCGGCTTCCGTATAGTCCGTCCCTTCAAGGCCGTCTTTGACCAAGTCCTGGAACTGATGGACAATGCGCCATACGCGGTTGAGGAAGCGGTAAGAGCCTTCGACGCCCTGGTCAGACCAGGCCAGGTCGCGTTCGGGCGGAGCCGCGAAGAGGATGAACAGGCGGGCCGTATCGGCGCCGTATTTGGCGATGATTTCTTCCGGCGATACGATGTTGCCCTTGGACTTACTCATCTTGCTGCCGTCGAGGAGGACCATGCCCTGTGTCAGCAGGCGTTCGAAAGGTTCGACATTGTTGACCAGGCCGGCGTCATAGAAGACCTTCATGAAGAAACGGGAATACATGAGGTGCAGGATGGCGTGTTCGATGCCGCCGATATACTGGTCGACGTTCATCCAATGGTTGGCTTTCTTCGGATCCCAGGCTTTTTCATCATTGCGGGCATCGGTATAGCGGAGATAGTACCACGACGAGCAGACGAAGGTATCGATGGTATCCGTTTCACGCGTAGCCGGGCCGCCGCATTTCGGGCACGTGCAGTGGACGAAGTGTTCGCTCGTAGCCAGCGGCGATACGGCGCCAGCCGTGAACTTGACGTCTTCCGGCAGCTTGACCGGCAGCTGGTCTTCCGGTACAAGCTGTTCGCCGCATTTCGGGCAGTAGATGATAGGGATAGGAGCGCCCCAATAGCGCTGACGGGAAATGAGCCAGTCGCGCAGGCGATAGTTGACGCGGCGTTTCCCCAGTCCTTTTTCTTCCATGTAGTCGATGATGGCTTTCATGGCTTTATGCATTTCCATGCCCGTGAAAGGACCGGCATTGACCAGGACGCCGTCCTTGTCTTCATAGGCATGGTCCATTTCTTCCAGCTTCAGTTCGTGGTCTTTCGGCTGCAAAGTGATGATCTTCGGGATGTTGTATTTCGTAGCGAACATCCAGTCACGCTGGTCACCCGTCGGTACGCCCATGACGGCGCCGGTACCATAATCGTAGAGGACGTAGTTGGTGATCCAAATCTGGACGCTCTTGCCCGTCAGCGGATGGACGCAGTCGATGCCGGTATACATGCCGACTTTTTCCGATTCCGTGCTCGTCCGTTCGATATCGCTGGTATTGCGTACTTTTTCGCAGAATGCTTCCAGTTCGGCTTTCTTGGGATTGTTTTCCAAAATCTTGTGGACCAGCGGATGTTCCGGCGGCAGGACGACGAAAGTGACACCGTAAATCGTGTCAGGACGCGTCGTGTAGACGGCGACTTTTTCCTTCAGGCTGGGAATGTCGAAGCTGAATTCCAAGCCTTCGCTGCGGCCGATCCAGTTCTTCTGCATGGTCTTGACGCGTTCCGGCCAGCCCGGCAGGAGTTTCAGATCGTCGAGCAGGCGGTCTGCGTAGTCGGTGATTTTGAAGAACCACTGTTTCAAGTCCTTTTTGACGACCGGTGTGTCGCAGCGCCAGCATTTTCCTTCGATGACCTGTTCGTTGGCCAATACGGTGTTGCATTTTTCGCACCAGTTGACTTTAGCTTCTTTGCGGTAAGCCAGGCCGCGTTTGTAGAGCAGTTCAAAGATCCACTGCGTCCATTTATAGTATTTTTCGTGGCACGTAGCGACTTCGCGATCCCAGTCATACGACAGGCCCAGGGCTTTCTGCTGGCGTGTCATGTTTTCAATATTGCTGTATGTCCATTCTGCAGGCGGGATATTGTGTTTGATAGCTGCGTTTTCTGCAGGCATACCGAAAGCATCATAGCCCATAGGATGCAAGACGTTATAGCCGCTCATGCGGCGATAACGGGCAATGACGTCACCAATCGTGTAATTGCGGACATGACCCATGTGCAGGTTACCCGACGGATACGGGAACATTTCCAATACGTAGTACGGCGGCTTGCCGTTGTCTTCGGTGCAGCAGTCGCATTTACTTTCTTCCCATACGTGCTGCCATTTCTTTTCTATTTCCTGTGGAATATACTTTTCCAATTGTGAGAGCCTCCTATCCTGCCCCAGTCAAAATACAGACAGACTGTACTACAGCGTCTTGAGTATTATTATAGTGGCAGGGCGTCGTCAAGTCAATTCATGTTTTGCAAAACGCTGCCAAAAATGTGCCGGTTCAAAGCCTTTGCGCCAGAAGGCAGCGCCGCCCAAACCATAGGTCTGGACCAGGCCGGCTTTGGCTTTCAGTGACTTTTCATCTTCAAACCAGATCTTGACGGTCCCCGTCGTCAGCGGCAGTTCCAGATAATAGAGCTGCAGATCATCGTTCCAGACGACATAGTCCTTATAGGCCTTGAGGATGTCTTCGCTGTCGGCCATGGTCAACGTGCGGACGAAGAGCTTGCCCTTGCCGCCGCTCTTGCGCGCCGGAGCCGTGGCTGCAGCTTTGGGTGCCGTCCTGATACGACGCGGCAGGACACGGCGCTTATACGTTTCCCCATCGAGTTCGACAGGCATGATGACCGGCTGTTTGGCCCGACGGACATTTTCCTGTTCCGCCGTTACGACCTGGACCAGCATCGGCCCAGCCGCTTCTTCAGCTGCTTCTTCTCTGGCCTCGCTGTATTTCACGCCCTTTGCCGGCGGTGCGCCGACGACAGCCGGCCAGTCGTGGATGTCTTTCGGCAAATCGCGGCCATCGCTGGATTCATACCACAAGCGCATGTACAACGGCATGCCCAGCAGGACTTTCGACGGCGGTACGAGATCGATCGTATTCTGTACAGCCCGTTCGACCCAGGGATAGGAAGCGACAGGGCCGGCTGTCGTGCTGGCCCGGCCGAACTGGTCATAGGCCATGACCATGAGGTAGTCGAGATGCGGAGCCAGGGCCGCCCGGTCATAGACCAGGGACCAGTTGGGGCTGTCCGAGACGGGCGTGACATCCATGGAAAGCTGGATACCATAGGCATGGCAGGCCTGGGACAGTTTGGCCACAAAAACCGTCAGAGCATCTTTATCGCTGTAATTGACGTTTTCAAAGTCGATGTTATAGCCTTTGAAATCATATAATAAGGCATAGCCGACGAGCTGGCGGACCATCGTGTCCTGGAGACGGCTGTTGCTCAGGACCTGATGGGTCAGTTTGGGGTTGAAATTGTTGTCGATCAAAGGCCACATAACGTATCCCTTGCTGGTATACGTCGAAGCCAGCATATCGAAGTCGGGATTGCGCAGTTCGACGCCGCTTTCCGTCAGGCGGAAAGCACAGGGCGACATGACGGGCTGACGGGTCTGCAAAGACGGCAGGCTGGCGTCTTCCTTCATGACAGGGTCCCAAAAGAGGACGGTCCCCATCTTCCCTTCCTTAGCCGCTGCCGGTACTGCGTCCTGTACCTGGCGGAGTTCCGGTACCGTATGGACGGGCTGGGATGGCGGCAGGAGTTCGTTCTTTTCTGTCGTCCCGTTGCCCAGGACGTAGCTGATGCCCAGGGGACGGCGGACATGGCGGATATTGATGGTCCGGCCGCCGCTGACTGCTCGTCCTGGCAGAGTCAGCTGGACGTTTTCGTTCTGCCAGGCCGTCGAGCCGTTCTGGGCCTTCGGCAGGCGGAACCAGTAGGTCCCCTTGGCGTGGTCGGCTTCACGGATGCCGTATTGTTCCAGCGCCTTGTCAGAGACGAGCCAGCGCCCCTGGTCTTCGACGATTTCCAGGTCTTTGATGGCTTCATCAGGGATAGGATTGGCTACGGTAGATACACTGAAGGCCGGGTCCGACGCCTTGGCGCTGTCCGCAGCCGGCCCATTGGCCCAGGAAACAGCACTCAGGGACAGACAGATCAAGGCGGCCAGACAGGACGTCCGCATAACATGGTTGTATTTCATCGTCATTTGCTCCTCACGGGGATTGGAAAAAAGTCCTTAATCCTGTATAATTCTATGGTAACCGTGAACCTTTTCATGTTCCGTTCACATTGTTTCATTATACCACAACAAAGGGGTGTTTTATATTGCATCAATATCTATTTTTTATCGGTTCCTTCCCGATCCGGGCCTATGGGCTGTTATTCATGCTGGGTATCGTTTCTGCCGGCATTACGGCTTACTATATCATGAAACGCGACGGCCGGGGCTGGCACGTCCACATCTTTGACTTCACCATGTACTGCGGCCTGTCGGGCATCGTCGGCGGCCGTCTATGGGACGTCTTCTTCTTCGACTGGGCCTATTATCACAACCATCTGACGGAAATCCCCTACGTCTGGCAGGGCGGCATGGCTATCCAGGGCGGCCTGCTCTTCGGCGCCGTAGCCGGCATCCTGTACACGAAGTACCATCACATCGACACCTGGGCCTTTGCCGACCTCCTGGCACCGTCCATCATCCTGGGCCAATCCATCGGGCGCATGGCCAACCTCATGAACGGCGACGCCTTCGGCCATCCCACAGGCGGTGACTTCGGCATCGTCTATCCCGACACGACCCTGGCCTATCACACGTATGGCAATCAGCCCTTGTGGCCGGCCGAAGTCTGGGAAGGTCAGATCGACGTCCTGGTCTTCGTCGCGCTGCTCCTCTACAGCTGCTTCCCCCACAAGAAGGGCCAGGTATTTTGCCTGTACGTCATGCTCTACGCCGTCGAACGCTTCTTCCTGGAATTCCTCCGTGGCGACTACGTCAACCTGACGCTGGGCCTGAAATCGGCCCAGATGACCAGCATCATCGCCTTCGCCATCGCCCTCATCGCCTTCATCCTCATCCAGTGGAAAGGCAGCGTGGATGAAAAAGTCAGTGGCTAGTGGTTCGTGGCTCGCAGCCTGCAGGCCGCAAGCACCGCATGGGCCGTCCTAAAAGCCTTTCCAGCCCGTCAGGGGGCACCAACGGAAGGCGCAGGACGGTTGCTGGAACGGACAGCAGAGGCTGGCGGCCCGCCTGAATCTCTGTACACGCAAAAGAGGCTGTTGCATTAAGCAAAAACATGCGCTTAATGCAACAGCCTCTTTTGATTTACGGGATTCCCACAAGCGGGACGCCCTCTGGGCGTCCCCTACGAGCCGCTAGCAGCTAACTGCTAGCGGCTACTTTTCTTCCCGTTCCAGGGCATCTTTCAGGGTATGCCATGCCAGGACGGCGCATTTGACGCGGGCCGGCATGTTGGAGATATTCTTCAGGGCGATGGCGTCTTCCAGTTCTTCCAACTGATCATCGTCGGTGACTTCCCGTTTGATCATATCCAGGAAGAGGTCGACCAGGCGCAGGGCTTCTTTGACGGTCTTGCCTTTGATGAGGTCGATCATGATGTCCGCTGAAGCCTGGCTGATGGCACAGCCGTGGCCCGTATAGGCAGCGTCTTTGATGACGCCGTCCTGGATGTCGGCCTGGAGGGTGATGTCGTCACCGCAGCTCGGGTTGTGGCCGTGTTCGCTGAGGTTGGCATCTTCCAGGGGATGTTTATTTTCCTGACACTGATTGTGTTCCAAGATGATGTCGGAATACAATTCGTTCATATTTTCCATGACTTTCTATCTCCTTAATCTTTAAAGCCCATCTGTTTGCGGACGAGGGGCAGTTTTTCCAGGAAGTAGTCGACTTCTTCCAGGGTATTGTAGATATAGAAGCTGGCGCGGTTCGAGGCTTCTACGCCCAAGTGAGCGCCTAAAGGCTGTGCGCAGTGGTGGCCCGAACGGATGGCGATGCCGAAGCTGTCCAGAATGGTCGCTGCGTCATGGGGATGGACGCCGTCGATGGTGAAGGTAATGACGCCGGTTTTTTCAGCCGGGTCGGTACTGCCGATGATGTGGATATGAGGGATTTTCTTCATCCCTTCCAGGCAGTGGCGGGTCAGTTCTTCTTCATGGGCTTCGATGTTGTCCATGCCCAGGTCTTGCAAATAGTCGATGGCAGCGTGCAGAGCAACGGCACCTTCGACGTTCTGGGAACCGGCTTCGAATTTGAAGGGCAGTTCGTTAAAGGTCGTCGACTGTTCCTTGACATATTCGATCATGTCGCCGCCGAGGAGGAACGGTTCCATGCCTTCCAGGATGGCTTTCTTGCCGTAAAGGACGCCCGTGCTGGCAGAACCGCACATCTTGTGGCCCGAGAAGGCGAAGAAGTCGCAGTCCATATCCTGGACGTCGGTCTTCATGTGCGGTGTCGACTGAGCACCGTCGACGATGGCGATGGCTCCGACGGAATGGGCTTTGGCGACGATTTCCTTGACCGGGCGCTTCATGCCGAAGACGTTGCTGACAGCGGCAAAGGCGACGATTTTCGTCTTGTCGTCGATTTTAGCCAGGTCTTCTTCTGTGAAGTGGCCTTCTTCGTCGAGGTACATATAATCGAGTACGGCGCCGGTCTTCTGGCAGACGCGCTGCCACGTGACCAGGTCGGAATGGTGTTCCGAAATGGGGATGACGATCTTGTCGCCTTTCTTCAGGCGCGGTTCTGCATAGCTGCGAGCTACGAGGTTCAGCGCTTCCGTCGTATTGCGGACGAAGATGACTTCTTCCGTCGAAGCGGCGTTGATGAATTTGCGGACTGCTTCGCGGGCTTCGTCGTACAATTCACCGGCTTCGATGCTGAGGACGTGGGCACCGCGATGGGGATTGCCGTTGTGGTGTTCCAAGAGGTCTACGATGGCGTGGATGACCTGGTACGGTTTCTGCGTCGTCGCAGCGTTATCAAAGTAAACGATCTGATGTCTATTATGGGCTTTAGTCAAGATGGGGAAATCTTTGCGTACATTTAGCATGGCAATCACCTTTCTTGCGGCAGAACTGCATCTTTTCGCGTACAGCCTGGAGCGCTTTATTTTCTAAATCTTTATCACCCAGGGCGTCGATGACCGGGCGGATATTCGATTCGACGATGATTAGCTGGGCGCCGGTTTCATTAAAGCCGCGGCTCATGAGGTAGAAGAGCTTGTCCTTATCGATCTGGCCGGCACTGGAAGCATGGTTCCCGACGACGTCGTCTTCTTTGCAGAGGAGGAGCGGTACGGAAATGGAATGGACCTTCGGGCTGAGCAGGATGCACGTATCCGATTCGGAACCGACGGCTTTCTTGCCGCCGCGGAGGAAGTCGATAGTACCGCGGAAGAACTTCTTCGACGTATCGAGGAGGGCGCCTGTCGTCAAGATGTCCGTATTGGTCTTGACGCCCTGTGTGGGAACCCAGTAAGAGAAGTCGACGACCTGGTCGTCATGGCCGAGGTACATGGCCTGGCTGTTGAAATTGCTTTCATCGTGCATGAGGTCTGTCTTGTAATAGACGATGGCTGCCTTGCCGCCCAGTTCGGCACTGACGTAGTCGATCGTACTTTCTTTGCCGGCATCGCCGTAGCGGTGTTCGACGTGGCGGACGTTTTCGCCGTTGAGCTGGACCTTGCTGACTTTGACGTGAGCCCCTTCGCCGGTCTTGACGTAAGTGAGGAAGTTGACTGAGCCGTCATCGGCACTGCCGTCAAATTCCAGGTAGACCGTCAAATCGCTGTGGGCAGCGGCTTCGATTTTGAGCTGAGCCGTGAGCTGAGGCATCGCTTCGCTGAGGCTGTATTTCAAATGGACCGACCCTTTCTGGTTTTCGCCGACGCTGACGGCGCAGCCAGAATTGGCCTGGTTCAGTGCTTTTTGGAGTTCTTCCGCATTGGAACCCTGGAAATCGCCGAGGCCCGGCATCTGATTGCCTTCATAGAAGGTCACCGCTGCGTCGCCGTCGTGGCGTTCTTCCGGCGTATAAGCCGGAGCAGCCTGGGCTTTCAAGGGGTCCAATTCCAGGTGATTGACCTTCATCCAGCGGAAGGTCGGGCGCGGGAGTTGGTTGTACTGGATTTTTTCTGTCTTTACTGCCATGATGTTCCTCCTCCCCTATTTCAACGAACCTTTGAGTTCGAGATTGATCAGGTTATTCATTTCGACGGCATATTCCAAAGGCAGTGCCTTGGATACCGGTTCGACGAAGCCCCGGACGAGCATAGCCCGCGCTTCATCTTCGCTGAGGCCGCGGCTCATGAGGTAGAAGATAGCTTCGTCGGAAATACGGCCGATAGAAGCTTCGTGGCCGAGGTCGATGTTGTCGTTCTTGACGACGATAGCCGGGATCGTATCGGACTGCGACTGTTCGTCGAGCATGAGCGATTCGCAGCTGACGTTGGCCTTGGCGCCGTCAGCCGGCGGGTTGATGACGACACTGCCGCGATAGATGCAGACGCCGCCGCTCTTGCTGATGGATTTAGAATTGATGTTGCTCGTCGTGTTCGGTGCGTTGTGGACGACTTTCGAACCCGTATCGAGGTACTGGCCCTTGCCGGCAAAGGTGACGCCTGTGAATTCGCAGTGTGCGCCTTCGCCCTGGAGAATGCTCATGGGGTAGAGGCACGACGTATGGGAACCGAAGGAGCCCGTGACCCAGTTGATGGTGCCGTTCTTGCCGACGATGGCCCGCTTTGTATTGAGGTTGTACATGTTCTTAGACCAGTTTTCGATGGTCGAATAGGTCAGGGATGCATCGTCGCCGATGAACAATTCGACGCAGCCTGCGTGGAGGTTGGCGACATTGTATTTCGGAGCCGAACAGCCTTCGATGAAGTGGACTTTCGCTCCCTTTTCGACGATGATCATCGTGTGTTCAAACTGGCCTGCGCCCGGCGCATTGAGGCGGAAATAACTCTGCAGCGGGATGGAGACGTCGACACCGGCCGGGACGTAGACGAAGGAGCCACCGGACCAGACAGCACCGTGCAGGGCGGCGAACTTGTGGTCCGTCGGCGGGACGAGCTTCATGAAATGAGCCTTGACGATGTCTTCATATTTTTCCAGGGCCGTATCGAAGTCGGTATAGACGACGCCCTGCTGGACCAGTTCGTCCTGGATGCTGTGGTAGACGACTTCCGAGTCGTACTGGGCACCGACGCCGGCGAGGGACGTCTTTTCGGCTTCCGGGATACCCAGGCGGTCGAAGGTGTCTTTGATGTCATCGGGGACGTCGTTCCAGTCAGCTTTCATCTGAGCGTTCGGGCGGACATAAGTGACGATGTTGTCCATGTCGAGTTCACTGATGTCCGGGCCCCAGTCGGGATATTCCATGTGGTTGAAGATATCCAGCGATTTGAGGCGGAAATCGAGCATCCACTTCGGTTCGTGTTTCTTTTCCGAAATTTCACGGACGATGTCTTCCGTCAGGCCGGCATCGGTCTTATAGGAATAGGTAAAATCTTTCTTAAAGTTATACATGTTGCCGAAGTCGGCGAAGGTATCGATCTTCTGGCGTTCTTCAGCGATTTTTTCTTCTTTCTGTTCGACCAGTTTTTCTTTTTCCTGATCGACCAGCTTTTCTTTATTATCAGCCATAGCTGTACCTCCTACTATCCTTTGTATGCGTCGTAGCCGTTGGCTTCAATAGCCTGGATGAGCGATGCATCGCCGGTCTTGACGATCTTGCCGTCGATGAGGATGTGGACGAAATCCGGTTTCAAGTGCTGCAAGATTTCACTGTGGTGGGTAATGACCAGGATGGAATTGTTTTCATTGTGGTACTTGGATACCGTGTCCGATACGATGCGGACGGCATCGACGTCGAGGCCCGAGTCGATTTCGTCGAGCATGGTCAGTTTCGGTTCGAGCATGCACATCTGGAGGATTTCCGTCTTTTTCCGTTCGCCGCCGGAGAAGCCGTCATTGACATAGCGTTCAGCATAAGACTTATCCATCTTCAGCTGTTCCATCTGGGCGTGGAGCTTCTTACGGAAAGGCATGATGCGCTGCTGCTGACCCGATACGGTGCTCTTGGCGTTGCGGATGAAGTTTTCAACGGAAATGCCCTGGACGGCGATAGGCTGCTGGAAGGCCATGAAGATACCTGCTTTGGCGCGTTCATTGACGGGAGCTTCCGTAATATCTTTGCCTTCAAAGAAGATCTTGCCGGCTGTGACGACGTATTTCGGGTTGCCCATGATGGCATTGAACAGCGTCGATTTGCCGGCGCCGTTGGAACCCATGATGACATGTGTTTCGCCTGTGTTGATCGTCAGGTCGAGGCCTTTGAGGATTTCTTTGCCTTCGACAGCGATGTGCAAGCCTTCTACTCTTAATAATTCACTCATCAGTATCACTCCTACATAAGTTATACGTTTCACCTCTCCCCTGCACAGCAGGACAGAGCGCGAATTTTTGTATTGATAAAGTGTACCATTTAGATACACTTACTGGACTGTTCTTAATGTACTCTATAAACGCCACAAAGTCAACCTATTTAGTAGCGTTTCTGGTTATTTTTTATCAAATTTATTATGCATCCACCGGGCCCGGGCCTTGCTATGCATCCATACCTGCATGACACAGACGGCGACAGCTGCCGCCAGCAGGCCTAGAAGACCTGCCGACGGGCCGTCGACGACGATGGCATAGAGTAAATAGGCATAGACGACGATCCATAAGAAGACCTTGAGCTTCATGAGCTTGGTCAGCTTATTCACAGGCGCCGCATCCTTCACAATTTTCTTCCGGGTCCCCGAAGAGGCGGGCTTTCTGGCCGCGCATAGCCAGGACGGCCTGAATGTACATGGCACATTCGATGCGCTTCTTCTGGATCTTGCAGCTCAGTTCATACGGCGTCTGGATGTTGCCGCCGTACTTGATGTTATTGGCATGGCAGCCGCCGCTGCAGAAGAACTTGGCCCAGCAGTCGCAGCAGATGGGCTTGTTGAGGACGTGCATGTCGCGGAAGAGCGGCGGCAGTTCCGTATTGGTCACGCCGTCATAGACGTTGCCGATGACATAGTCGTCCTGGCCGACGAACTGATGACAGGGATAGATGTCGCCGTTGGGGACGACGCACATGTATTCATGGCCGGCACCACAGCCGCGCAGGCGCTTGGCGATGCAGGGACCGCGATAGAGGTCCATGATGAAGTGGTAATAAATGAAGGGCCGGCCTTCATCCATGCGTTTCAGGTAGAAATCGGCCAGGCGGTCGTATTCTTCATAAATGCGGGGCAAGTCGTCATCGGTGATGGCATAGGACAAGTCGTCGCCGACGACGGGTTCCATGGACAGGCCTTCAAAGCCGAGGTCAGCCATGTGTTCTACGTCTTTGGTGAAATCGAGATTGTATTTTGTATACGTCCCGCGGACGTAATATTCTTCACCGTTGCGGTGTTTCGCCGCATAGACCTGATTGTCGGCACAGGTCTTGTACGAGCCGTGACCGCCGGCATCGGGACGCATGCGGTCGTGTACTTCCGGACGACCGTCGAGGCTCAGGATAAGGCTGATGTGATTATCCGTCAAATACTTGACCTTGGCCGGGTCGAGGAGCATGCCGTTCGTCGTCAGGGACAGCTTGAATACTTTATCGTGGATCTTTTCCTGTTCCCGGATGTACTCGATGGTCTGCTTGACGACGCCGAAGTTCATCAGCGGTTCGCCGCCGAAGAAGTCGATTTCGCAGTGCTGGCGTTTGCCTTCGGTGCTCTTGATGAGCAGGTCGACAGCGTGTTTGGCTACGTCGAAGCTCATGAGTTCCCGCTTGTGCGTATCGTAATCGCCCTGGGAGGCAAAGCAGTATTGACAGCGCAGGTTGCAATCGTGGGCAATGTTCAGGCAGAGCGATTTGATGACCGGTTCTTCTTCGGCGACGACCTTGAAGTTTTCCGTCATCGGTGCAAAGAGCATTTCCTTTTCGATGAGCTCATCCAGTTCGCCCAGGGTTTCGTCCAAATCCTTTTTATCATACGTCCCGGCAAAGGCCTGATAGACAGCGTCTTTATTGGTACCGTCATAGACGTCGAGGACATCGTAGGTCATCTTGTCGATGACGTTGATGATGCCGCTGTTGACGTCGAGGAGCATGTACGTCCCGTTCTGACAGTATTTATGAATCATTGGTTTAATTTCAGCCATGAATAATGTTTCCTCCATACAAAAAGAAGGGGGTGCCGCGTGAGCGACGCCCCTTTTCCTTCACGTAACTTATTTTGTGCAGATCTGATTGCCAACAGTGCAAGAAGTTTTGCAAGCGGACTGGCAGGACGTCTGGCATTCGCTGCAGCCAGCGTGCTGTGCCGTCTTCTGGATCGATTCTGTGTTGATCGTAATGATGTGTTTTGCCATGATATTCACCTCGCTATCAATGATTATTCCTTATTTTACCACATTCTCGGTGATTCTACAATATGACAGGATTACAAGAGTTTGAAGCCTTCAAAGAAGAAATTCTTGCCCATGCTGATGACGATGGACCGTTCATCGAATACGTCATTGGTATCGAAGAATACGTCGAAGCCTTTCTTATAAGTAGCATAAATCGAAGTGATGCGACTTAAATAACTGCGGATTTCCTCGGCTGTCACTTCCGGTTCGCCGTCAGAGCGCCATTTCTTGTTCTTGAAATTCGCAATCAGCGGCGCATGAGCGATGACACGGGAGCGGTGCGCCAAAACCCAGTTCCAAACTTCTTCACCGTACTGCTGTGCTTCCTCTTCATGACCTTCTTCGAGGCCATCGAGGGTAAACAGGACAGGCCGGCCTTCGTACATGATTTCATCCATGTAACTGCCTTTGACATATTTTAAATTCACAGAAGCACCCCCTGCAAAATCATGTGAAACATGACGAACATTTATGTCTAACAGTAATCATTGTATCGTGCTTCCGGGATATTGTCAATAAAAAGGTCCCGTCGCATAGCGACAGGACCTTTTTGAGTGGTTAGCAGCTAGTGGCTAGTGGTTAGCAGCCGGTTAAAAATTTGAAACCATCTGCTACAAACTACAAACTCTATACTACAAACTAATTAATCCATTTTTACGAAAGCGTCTTTATCAGCGCCGCAGGTCGGACATACCCAATCTGCCGGGAGATCAGCGAATTTCGTGCCTGCTGCTACGCCGTTGTCTGCGTCGCCTTCAGCTTCGTCATAAATATAACCGCAAATGCTGCATTCGTACTTATCCATGTGTTTTTCCTCCTGAATTAACATATTAACGAATAATTCTTACTAATGATTTTGACACGTTTATAATATCATACTGGCCTAAAAAAAGCAAGATTATTTTATGACTTATTTTGCCTGTCTGCCCATATTGATATCGATGATGCCCGACGAATACGGTGCTACCTCATACTGGCCAAAGACGAAGTGGATATTGCGGCTCTTGTCGAGATAGAAATTCTTCGGGTCTTCTGTCAGGCCGTTGAAGTACGTCGACAGGACGTGGCCGCTCAGGGTCAGTTTATTGGTGATTTTCTTGAGGGTGAAATACTTTTCATCGCCCGGTTTAACCAGGTCACGCCAGTTGGTGATGCGCTTGCCCGTCACCATATCGAAGACGACGCCGGTCTTCCAGCTGGTCGGATGGGCAGCCCTGTCGAAATAGAGATAGCCTTCATCGAGGAAGGACAAATATTTGCCGTCGTTCAAGGTGACGGTGTAGGTCTTCTCTTCCGTCAATTTGACGCCTTTATTGCCCTGCTGGTCGAAAAAGGTCTTGGCCTGCTGCTGTTCATCGGCAAAATACTGGGCTATCAGCTGGGCAGCTCCGGCATTTTCCGTCATCGTGATGGACGGGTATTGGATACTGAGGACGCTGCCATCGCTATGGGTATACACGGCTTTGGGCGCATCCTGGATGACGGCCGGCAAAGCGGCCATGGCGGCGGCCCCCATGAGCCAGGCGCCGCATAAAACGGTGAGGACTTTCTTTTTCATCATCATAATCCCTCCTCTTTCATTTCTTTCTATTATATCATATCTATTGGGTCAATTTCCTCTTTTCATCCGTCCCCAGGCGAAAGAAATAATAGACATTTTCCGCAGCCTGGCGGTTCATGCCCGGCACGGCAGCCAGTTCGTCGATGGAAGCGGCCTTCATGTCGGCCAGCGTCTTGAAAGCCGTCCACAAGGCCTTGCGCCGCTTGGCCCCGATGCCTTCGACGTGGTCCAGGATGGATACGAGACTGCGCTTGCCCCGCAGGTGACGGTGATAGGTAATGGCAAAGCGGTGGGCTTCGTCGCGGATGGCCTGCAGCAGCTGGAGTTCCGGCGTGTGATGGCTGAGGATGATGGAATCGCTGCGGCCTTCGACGAAGACTTCTTCGATGCGCTTGGCCAGACTGATGACCGGCGCTTCGCAGCCAGCCTGGCGGATGACCGGCAGGGCCGCATGGAGCTGGCCTTTGCCGCCGTCGATGATGATCAGGTCCGGCACGGGCCAATCCTTTTCGCCATAGCGCCGTTCCATGATTTCCGCCATGGACTTAAAGTCATCAGGCTTGCCCTGGACGGTCTTCAGTTTGAAGCGGCGATACTCTTTCTTAGCCGGCTGACCGTGCTCGAAGACGACCATCGAGGCCACGGTCTCTATCCCCTGGGTATGGGAAATATCGAAGCACTCCATGCGCTCCGGCAGGCAGGGCAGATTGAGGATGCGCGCCAGGCCTTCGACGGCACCGGTCGTCTTGTCTACGTCGTGCTGCCATTGCAGGCGTTTCTGTTCCAACAGGCCGGCTGCATTTTCGGAAGCCATGTCCAGGAGCTGTTTCTTCGGCCCCCGCTGGGGAATGACGACGGTCACTTTCCTGCCCTTCTGCTGGCTCAGGCGGCGTTCGCATCCGTCCAGGTCTTCCAGGGCCGGCACGACGATTTCTGACGGGATGAAGGTCCCGTCGCTATAATACTGGTCGACGACGGCTTCCATCAGAGACGGCACGTCGTCATCGCTGCTGTTGTCCAGGGAAAAGGTCTCCCGTCCCATGAGCTTGCCCATGCGGACCGTATAAATCTGGACGCACGTCTGTCCAGCCTGGCGGGCCAGGCCGATGACGTCCATATCGCCGCCAGCCGTATTGACGATGTTCTGCTGTTCCTGGATGACTGCAATGGCCTTGATCTGGTCGCGGTACATGGCGGCCTTCTCGAATTCCATGGCTTCCGCAGCGTCTTCCATCTTCTGCTGCAGCGACCGGGAAATGCCGCTGTCCCGGCCTTCGAGGATATCCAGGGCCTGTCGGACCCGGGCCCCGTAGTCGGCTTTGGTAATATAGTGGACGCACGGCGCATCACAGTGGTGCAAGTGATATTGCAGGCACGGCCGGTCTGTCGGCATGGTCCGGCACGAGCGGATATGATAGGCCCGCTGCATGAGTTTCAGGACACGGTGGACTGCCGTCGAGTCGGCAAAGGGTCCGAAATAGCGGGCGCCGTCGCGGCTGACGCGGCGGGTCATGAAGATGCGCGGATAATCTTCCTGGACAGTGACCTTGATATAAGGATAGGTCTTGTCGTCGCGGAGCATGATATTGTAATGGGGATGGTATTTCTTGATGAGCGTATTTTCCAGGATGAGGGCTTCCATTTCCGTGGCGACGACGATGGTTTCCAAATCGGCGGCATGGCTGACCATGGCCGCTACTTTCGGCGCCCTGTTGGCATCGTGGCGGACGTAACTGGTCACGCGGTTGCGCAGGTTGACGGCTTTGCCGACGTAAATGATCTTGCCCTTTTCATCCTTCCAGAGATAGACGCCGGGCTGGGTCGGCAGGTTGCGGACTTTTTCCCGGACGGCCTCGCTGACGGCCATGGCTTATACCCCCTTCTTGCCGGCCATGAGGGCCTTGGTCCGTTCCAGGACGGGCTTGAGGAACTGACCCGTATAGGATTCCGGTACCTGGCAGATTTCTTCGGGCGTCCCCATGGCGACGACCGTACCGCCGCCGGCACCGCCTTCGGGACCGAGGTCGATGAGGTAGTCTGCCGTCTTGATGACGTCCAGGTTGTGTTCGATGACGACGACCGTATCGCCGCCGTCGACGAGCATCTGCAAGACGTCCATGAGCTTGTGGATATCCGCCGTATGCAGGCCCGTCGTCGGTTCGTCGAGGATATACAGGGTCCGGCCGGTACTGCGCTTGGACAATTCCGTCGCCAGCTTGACCCGCTGGGCTTCGCCGCCGGACAGGGTCGTCGCCGGCTGGCCCAGGCGGATATAGCCCAGGCCGACTTGCTGCAGCGTCTTCAGCTTATTGACGATGCGCGGTATGTTTTCAAAGAACTGGCAGGCGTCGTCGACGGTCATGTTGAGGACGTCGGAAATATTCTTGCCCTTGTATTTGACTTCCAGCGTTTCCCGGTTATAGCGGGCGCCGTGGCAGACTTCACAGGGGACGTAGACGTCCGGCAGGAAGTTCATTTCGATGCGGATGATGCCGTCGCCTTTGCAGGCTTCGCAGCGGCCGCCTTTGATGTTGAAGCTGAAGCGGCCGGCCTTGTAGCCCCGGACCTTGGCTTCTGCCGTCTGGCTGTAGAGCTGGCGGATGGAGTCGAAGACGCCCGTATACGTCGCCGGATTGGACCGCGGCGTCCGGCCGATAGGCGACTGGTCGATGTTGATGATCTTGTCGATGTATTCAACGCCTTTCAGGGCCTTGAACCTGCCCGGCCGGTGCGGCGTGCCGTAGACGGCTTCGGCCATACCCTTGTAGAGGATTTCATTGACCAGCGTCGACTTGCCCGAGCCGGACACGCCGGTGACGACGGTCAGGGTCCCGATGGGGATGGAGACGTTTATATGTTTTAAATTGTGCTCAGCTGCGCCGATGATTTCCAAAAAGGTGCCATTCCCCTGGCGCCGTTCTTGCGGAACGGGGATATACTTGGTCCCCTTCAGATACTGGCCCGTCAAAGACTGAGGGCAGGCCATGATGTCATCGGCCGTGCCTTGGGCGACGATAGTGCCGCCGTGTTCCCCTGCTTCCGGTCCGATATCGACGATATAATCGGCAGCACGCATGGTGTCTTCATCGTGTTCGACGACAATGAGCGTATTGCCCAGGTCGCGCAGGCGCTTGAGGGCTTCCAGGAGCTTGTCGTTGTCCCGCTGGTGCAGGCCGATGGATGGTTCGTCCAGGATATAGAGGACGCCGACCAGGCCCGACCCGATCTGGGTGGCCAGGCGGATACGCTGGGCTTCGCCGCCGGACAGGGTGCCCGCCGTCCGCGACAATGTCAGGTAGTCCAGGCCGACGGTCTGCAAGAAGTTCAGGCGGGCCTTGATTTCCTTGAAAATCTGCTTGCCAATGAGCTGCTGTTTTTCCGTCAATTTCAAGTTATCGAAGAAGGGAATCATGTCGCTGACGGGCAAATCCGTCAATTCGGCGATGTTCAGGCCGCCGATCTTGATGGCCAGCGCTTCGTGGCGCAGGCGTGCACCGTGGCACGTCGAGCAGGGCTTGACAGTCATGAACTGGCCGAACTGGTCGCGCATCATGTCCGACGAGGCTTCGCGGTAGCGGCGGCGGACCATGGGCAGGATGCCTTCAAAGGCCGTGGCGAACTGCTTCACTTCGCCGCGCAGGTTCTCGTATTCAAAGACGCACGTATCGTCTGAGCCGTTCATGAGTTTTTCCTGCAATTCTTCCGGCAAGTCATCGTAGCAGTTATCCAAGGTAAAGCCGTAAGGCCGCAGCAGGCCGCCGAGCTGGCGCATGAACCACGAATCGGGGTTGCTGCTGAGGGCCGCTACGGCGCCGTCGGCAAAGGATTTCTTGTGGTCCGGCAGGACCAGATGCGCGTCGACTTCCATGGTGCTGCCAATGCCTGAGCAGGCCGGGCAGGCGCCGAAGGGGCTGTTGAAGGAAAAGAGGTGGGATTCGATTTCCGGCAGGCTGACATGGCAGTCCGGGCAGGCGAAGTGCTGGCTGAAGGTCAGGACCTCTTTCGTCGCCATGCGGAAAATATGGACGATGCCATCGGCCAATTTAGCCGCCGTTTCCAGGGAATCCGTCAGGCGCGTCAAGATACTGTTCTTGATGACCAGGCGGTCGATGATGACGTCGATAGTGTGCTTTTTATTTTTATCCAGGGGGATATCGTCGGACAAGAGATAAACTTCGCCGTCGACGCGGACGCGGACATAGCCGTCTTTGACCAGCCGGGCCAGGAGCTTCTGATGAGTCCCCTTTCGCCCGTCGACGACAGGCGCCATGACCATGACCTTCTCGCCTTCGCCGAGGGCCATGACGGCATCGGCCATCTGCTCGATGGTCTGCTGACGGATGGGCTTGCCGCATTTCGGGCAGTAGGCCTCGCCGACACGGGCGTAGAGCAGACGCAGGTAATCGTAGATTTCCGTGACCGTCCCTACTGTCGACCGGGGATTGCGGCTCGTCGTCTTCTGGTCGATGGAAATGGCCGGCGACAAGCCTTCGATGTAATCGACGTCGGGCTTATCCATCTGGCCCAGGAACTGCCGGGCATAGGCCGACAACGATTCGACATAGCGGCGCTGGCCTTCGGCATAAATCGTATCAAAAGCCAGGGACGACTTGCCCGAGCCGGACAGACCCGTAAAGACGACGAGCTTGTCCCGGGGGATCTTGACGTCGATATTCTTTAAATTGTGCTGACGTGCACCTTTGATGACAATATATTTATCTTGCACTTCGTGCCTCCCGTTATCATAACGTTCATCGTTTGTCGTTCATCGTTCGTCGTGATGGGCTAAAATTTAAAACCTGCTTCGAGGAACGACCCACGAACTACGAACTACGAACTACGTTTACTTCTTATTCGCATCAGGCCGCTTTATCTTGCGGCGGTAGCGGCGCTTAGGCATGTCTTCGCCCTGCATGTCTTTAGGCAGGGTATCATCGTGGCTCATATCGGCCAGCTGCTGGCGCAATTGGCCCAGGCGGTCGCGCAGTTCGGCGGCTTTTTCAAATTCCAGGTTCTTCGACGCCTCTTTCATCTGCAAAGTCATGGTCTTGATGACTTTGTTCAGGGCCTCGCGGGTCATCTTGCCGCCTTTCCTTCCCTTCTGGCTGCCATAGGCCGCTTCCGTTTCGGCGACTTTCGTCAGTTCGATGAGGTCGACGACGTCTTTTTTGACCGATTTCGGCGTAATGTGATGTTTTTTATTATATGCATCCTGGATTTCCCGGCGCCGCTGCGTTTCTTCCATAGCCTTGGCCATGGAGTCGGTAATCTTGTCGGCATACATGATGACCTGTCCATGGACGTTTCGCGCCGCCCGGCCCATGGTCTGGATAAGCGACGTTTCTGAACGCAGGAAGCCTTCTTTATCGGCATCGAGAATGGCTACCAGCGAGACTTCCGGCATATCCAGGCCTTCGCGCAGGAGGTTGATGCCGACCAGGACGTCGAAGACGCCGGCCCGCAGGTCGCGGATGATGTCGGCCCGTTCGATGGTGGCGATATCCGAATGGAGATAGCGCACGCGGACGCCCATTTCCTTCAGGTAATCCGTCAGGTCTTCAGCCATCTTCTTGGTCAGCGTCGTCACCAGGACGCGTTCGTCCTTTTCCATGCGCTTGCGGATTTCACCCAATAGGTCATCCATCTGGCCGGCAATGGGACGGACTTCCACTTTCGGATCCAACAGGCCCGTCGGCCTGATGATCTGCTGGGCCAGATTGGTCTGGACTTCCATTTCATAAGGGCCAGGCGTAGCGCTAACGTAGACAATCTGGTTGATGCGTTCGACGAATTCCTCAAATTTCAACGGCCTGTTATCCAAAGCCGACGGCAGGCGGAAGCCGTATTCGATGAGGTTTTCCTTGCGCGACCGGTCGCCGGCGTACATAGCCCGCAGCTGCGGCAGGGTGACATGCGATTCGTCGACGAGGATGAGGAAGTCATCGGGGAAATAGTCGAGGAGCGTATACGGCGCCTGACCGGGCTTGCGGCCGGCCAGGTGGCGCGAATAATTTTCGATGCCTGAGCAGTAGCCCATTTCTTCCATCATTTCCATGTCATAGCGCGTGCGCTGTTCCAGCCGCTGAGCTTCCAGCAAATGGCCGCCGTCTTTCAGCACTTTCAGCCGTTCGTCCAATTCCTGGCGGATCGTCCCCAGGGCCCGTTCCATCTTGTCCCTGGTCGTGACATAATGGCTGGCCGGATAAATGGCGACGTGCTTGCGCTCGGCAATGACTTCGCCTGTCAGGACGTCGACTTCCGTGAGCCTGTCGATTTCATCGCCGAACATTTCGATGCGGATGATGGAGTTATCGAAGGCCGCCGGAAAGACTTCGATTGTATCGCCGTGGACGCGAAAGGTCCCGCGTTCGAGGTTCATGTCGTTGCGGCTGTACTGGATATCGACGAGCTTGTGCAGTATTTCTTCCTGCGGCTTTTCCTGCCCCAGTCGCAGGGATACGACGAGTTCACTGTAGTCTTCCGGGTCGCCTAAGCCGTAGATACAGGAAACGGAAGCGACGATGATGACATCGCGCCGTTCAAAGAGGCTCATCGTCGCCGAGTGGCGCAATTTATCGATTTCATCGTTGATGGACGCGTCTTTCTCGATGTACGTATCTGTCGAGGCGATATAGGCTTCGGGCTGATAGAAGTCGTAATAACTGACGAAATAACCGACTTCGTTATCGGGAAAGAATGACTTGAATTCACTGCACAGCTGGGCAGCCAGGGTCTTATTGTGGGCAATGACCAGGGTCGGTTTCTGGACGGCTTCGATGAGCTTGGCCATAGTGAAGGTCTTGCCCGTCCCGGTAGCCCCGACGAGGACCTGGGCCCATTGGCCGGAACGGATGCCGTCTGCCAGAGAGGCGATGGCCTCGGGCTGGTCGCCCATAGGTTCATAAGGGGCGACGACGTGGAAAGGGTGGGACGTATCGTAATCTTTATTGTAATGGGACATATCCATAAGCGTTACCTCTTTTTCGGCCCTTTCTTCCAATTCTTATACAAAGACCAGGGCCAGAGAACCGTAACCAGGACGGTGAAGGCAAAGCCTGCGTCCGACCAGTTGCGGGTGAATAAGATAAAATAGGACCAGGCCAGGGCGGAAAAGCCGACGAGGTACAAGACCCAGGTTCTCCGGTCCAGACCGTGAGCGGGTCCTTTCTTCTTTTTCGGCTGTGCCGTTGCGGCTGTCCCTTCCGGAACGGCTGCAGTATTCCTGGCTTTTTTGCGCCGATTCTTGCGTGACATAATAATCCCCCTTATTTATTGACGATTTTCCCGATATTCTTCAATTCAATGGACAAGGTCCCATCGGGGTTGTTGATGAATTGGATGAAGTCGGTATTTTCGATATATTCCGACGGAAAAGTGATCTCGATGCCCGTATCGGTCTTGATTTTATGGCTGCGGCCGGCCTTCTGGGCATATTCCTTTTCGATGGCTACGGCTTCAGGCAGTTTCGCTTCTTTGACTTGTTCTTCAAATTCCCGCTGCAGGACCGGCGAATCGCCGAAGACGTCGCTGCCCAGGTCCTGCGGCGAGAAGGAATCAGCCGTTTCGGCATTTTCCACCAGATAGGTCTTGGCTTTGGATAAGGCTTCGACCGTGCTGGCGCCGTGTTCTTCCGCTACTTTTTCGGCAATCTTGCTGACGACCTTCACGGCTTCCTTGCTGGAAATGACCGACGTGCACTGCAGGAGCTTGTCCGGCAGGAGGTAGACGTCTTCACCGTCCATTTTCCGCTTCTTGTCGACGAAATGGATAGAAAAATCGTTCAGGCGGATGAGGGCATAGGCCTCGGCTTTCTGCGCCGTCCCGGGCAGGATGGCGTAATGTTTGATGAGCTTGTTGTAGACCGTCCCTTCGTCGTCGAGGATCTGATGGGTATAGGCCGTCTTGTTGTCCAGCATGAGGATGCCCAGGTTGCGGACATCGTCGTCATCCTGGAAGTCGATGACCAGGAGGTCTGTCGATTCCGGTTCATCACAATGGGACACGAGCTGGTAGAGCTCGCGGGCGATCTGGGACGCCAAATCGTCGAAAGTCAGGGTCCCGTCGACGAGGGCCTGCAATTTCATCTGAAAGGCGCTGGTCGCATAGAAGACGCCCGTCTTCTGGGCGGCATCGCCGATGATGCGGTTCAGCCGCTTGCTGACGTATTCGTAGACGACATCGCTGCTGAAATCGAGGTCCTTCTGGGATACAATGCAGACGTTGGTATTGAAATCAAAAATATGGAGTACAGCTGTATTGATCATCATAATGGGCATTCATCCTTTACGCTTGTTTTCGTAATTCAAAGACACTGGCCTCGCGGGAACAGAGGACGCGGAAAGGCAGCCAGTGGCCTGTGCCGCGGTTGACATAGCCCCGGCAGTCCCCTTTCTGGAACATGCCGCGGAGGTACTTGAAGCCCAGGGCCGTGACCAAGGGCGCAATGGGCGCGAACTGGGCGCCGTGCGTATGGCCGCACAAAGTCAGGGGGATGTGATGGGCAAAGCCTTCGTCGATAAAGGCCGAATGATGGGCCAGCATGACGACAAAGGCATCTTCCGGAACCTTAGCCAGCGTTTCCCGGACATACTGTTCCCGTTCTTTGGCAAAGGCTTCATCACCCTTGGCAAAGCTGTAATCAGTGGCGGCGATATAAAAAGACCGGCCGTCGCGGCCATTGCAGCCCCTCAGGCCCTGGCCGCAGCCGCGGCTGGCCTGGAAGGTGGAATTGCGCAGTACCCGGACCGGCGTGTCATCGAGCATGGCTGTAATCGCATCGAAACTGCGGTAATACTCGTGATTGCCATAGCAGAAGTCGATGCCGTCAGGGAAGCGGCTGGCATTGGCTTTGAGGATGGCCTGGGCCTTGGGCAGCAGGGCCAGTTCATCGATGAGGTCGCCTGTGATTTCCAGGCGGTTCACGCCCTGTGCCGCTACGGCATCGAGGGCTTCCTGCAATCGCCGGGGACTGAAAAAGAGCCCCATGTGCAGGTCAGAGAGCTGGCCGATTTTATAGCCGTCGAGATAATCGGGCAGGTTCTTGTATTTCAAGACATGGTAGGTCGTATCCAAATCGCGTTCGCCCAAGAGATTGCCCGCTCCGCTGGTGGCGAAAGCCGCCACGGGGATCAGCGCCGCCAGGCCTTTGAGGAAAGACCGGCGCGTCACGCCCAACGAGCGCCGTTGACGCCGACGCCCTCTCCGGCGGCGCCGGGGCCGGCAGAAAAAGCGGGCTATGGCGACGACGACCAGGCAGGGAAAGGCCAAGAGACAGGCCAGCAGCCAGATCAGGCCGGCCATGGCCTTGCCGTCATAGAGACCTTCCCAGCCCGACGCGATGAGGCCGGGAAAGAGGTCTTCATAATGGTAGAGACCGGCTGCCGATAAGACGGCCAGCAGCAACGTCCCCAGGAGCAGCAGCCAGCGATGACCCGTGCGGACGACATAATCCCATAACAGCGCCGCGACGACGCAGATACAGGATGTAATGACCATGAAGTTAATAAAGAAAAGACCTTTCATCAATTATACCATGGCAGTGATCTTGCCGTGCGGTCCGGCCCAGGGCAAGGACGCGTAGTCCTTGCAGTCGATCCACTGCCAATCCTCCTCTTCTCCGATTTTCCCCTGGGTGATGCAGCCTTCATAGACCGTCATCTGCCAGGTCTTATGCGAAAAGACGCTCTTCAGGGAGCCTACAGGCTGGTCATCGGCAGCCAGGGTCAGTCCTTTTTGCGCCAAGAGCTGACGGACTGCAGCGATGCCCTCTTTCCCCTTCCCCAGGGCATTGGGAAATTCCCACATCGACGCCAAGAGGCCCTTGGGCGGACGGCGGTGGACGAGCCACTGGTCCCCATGGCGGACGACAACGACGGTAATTTCTTCGACAGGCGATTTCTTCTTGACCAGCCGGATGGGCAGATCACATTCTTTCCCAGCCCGGTGAGCCAGGCAGAGCCCTTGCAAAGGACAGTCCGGACAGCGGGGATGCTTGGGGATACAGACCATGGCCCCTAAGTCCATGAGGGCTTCGTTAAAGGTCCCTGGCGCTTCGTCGGGAAGCTGTTCTTCTACGAGAGCCGTGATTTTCTTCTTGACCAGCGTCGACAAGATATTCTCTTCAATATCGTAAAGGCGGGCAAAGATGCGCAGGACGTTGCCGTCGACAGCGGCTTCCTTCTGACCGTAAGCCAGGCTTAAAATGGCGCCGGCTGTGTAATCGCCAACGCCTTTCAGGGACTGTACGTCTTTTTTATTTTCCGGCACATGGCCGCCGTATTTGACCTGTACTTCCTGGACCGCTTCATGGAGGTTGCGGGCCCGCGAGTAATACCCCAAGCCCTGCCACTGCCGCAGGACTTCATCCTGGGAAGCCGCCGCCAGGGCGGGAATGGTCGGGAAATGGTCCATCCAGCTGTCATAATAGGGACGGACGGTTTCGACTTTCGTCTGCTGCAGCATGATTTCCGACACCCAGACCTTATACGGATCCCGCGGCGATTCGTCGCGCCAGGGCAGATCCCGGCCATGGGCGGCAAACCAGTCGAGGAGCAGCGGGCTCCAATGTTCTTTCTTTATATCCATATAAATAAGCCTCTTTCTTTCTACACTATCAACTACTAGTATAGAAATCCAGAGGCTTTTTGTCAAACACGCGTTCTCTCAAGTTTCATCACGTTTCCGAATGGACGCCGTCGCGAAGATGCAGGTCCTCTTTCTTAGGCTGCACGGCTTTGCGCCCTTTCTGATACTTTTCATACTGCTGCAGCATTTTCCATTGGCGGAAATTTTCTGCCATGATCTTTTCCATTCGCCATACATACATAAAGAGGCCCCCTCCCAAAATACGATATAATAAAAAGCAAAAAGACAACGACATCATGGACGACATCGTTGTCTTTTCTTTGTCTTCATTATATCGCTGATTTTCCTCTTGTCAAGGACCACGAACCACTATATCCTGTGCAGGTGTTTCAGGGATAAATCCAGGATGGGCGCGGAATGGGTCAAGGCGCCGCTAGAAATGTAATCGACGCCGATATCGGCCAGGGCGGCGATATTTTCTTTGGTCACGTTGCCGGAACATTCCGTTTCAGCCCGGCCGGCGATGATGGCTACAGCTTCTTTCATCATGTCGTGGCTCATGTTATCCAGCATGATGATGTCCGCCCCGGCTTCGACGGCTTCGCGGACCATGTCCAGCGTTTCCGTTTCGACTTCGATCTTGCGGACGAAAGGCGCATAGGCTTTGGCCATGGCAATGGCCTTGGCCACGCCGCCGGCAGCACTGATGTGGTTGTCCTTGAGGAGGACGCCGTCCGATAAGTTGTAGCGATGGTTCTTGCCGCCGCCGACGGTGACGGCATATTTTTCAAAGACCCGCATGTTCGGCGTCGTCTTGCGCGTATCGACGAGGGTCATCCCCGTCCCTTCCAGCAGGGCTGCGACCTGATGGGTATAGGTCGCAATGCCGCTCATGCGCTGCAAATAGTTCAGTCCTACCCGTTCGGCCGACAAGATGGCCCGCATACTGCCGACGACTTTGGCCAGTTTCTGTCCCTTGTGGACTTCATCACCATCTTTGACGAAGAACTCGAACCAGACCTTGTCGTCCAGCAGGGTAAAGGGCCGGGCAAAGACGTCGAGGCCGGCGATGATGCCGTCCTGTTTGCACAGGAGTTCCGCTTCACCCTGGCAGTCTACCGGTAAAATAGCATTGGTCGTCACATCTTCACCGGTGATGTCTTCCTGCAGGGCCTGCAGAATCAAGGGATCAGCCTGCAATTTCATGGTTACGCTGTTCATCACATTCACGCTCCCTTTCCATTTCACCTAAGACATGACGGCGGTATTCTTCAGCCAGTGTATCTTCATGGCTGCTGAGAAAGGCTTCTGACGGCGCACAGGCCTTGGCAAAGTCGTCTGCACTGACTACCTGCTGGGGCTGTTTTTCTGTTTCCACGATGTGCTGAGCTGCGCGCTTGCCGAAGACCAGGCTTTCCAGGAGAGAATTGCTGGCCAGGCGGTTGCGGCCGTGGACGCCGTTGCAGCTCGTTTCGCCGACGGCATAGAGATGGTCCATCGTCGTCTGGCTGTACTTGTCGACATGGATGCCGCCCATGAAGTAGTGCTGGGCCGGCGTGACCGGGACCCAGTCCTTCGTCGCATCGATGCCGTCTTCCAGGCAGCGTTCATAAATGTGCGGGAAATGATGCTTAATGACGTCTTCGCCGAGGACGGTCATGTCGAGCCAGACGAAGGGGCGGTCGTCCTTCTTCATCTGTTTGCGGATTTCGGCCGTCATCAAATCGCGGGGCAGGACTTCGTTGGCAAAACGCTGACCGTCTTTGCCGCGCAGCTTGGCCCCTTCACCGCGGACTGATTCAGAAATGAGGAAGCTCCGGCCCGGCTTTTTGGAATAGAGCGACGTCGGATGGATCTGGACGTAGTCGATGTGTTCCAGTTCGACGCCATGGCGCATGGCAATGGCCAGGGCATCGCCAGTGAGATGGGGGAAATTCGTCGAATGGTCATACAAGCCGCCGACACCGCCACTGGCCAGAATCGTTTCATCGGCCTGGATAGCTCGGTAACGGCCCTGGCTGTCGCGGGCGATGATGCCCAGGCAGCGGTTCCCGTCGGTGACGATGTCGACCATAGTCGTAAAATCGCGGATAATCACATTGGGCAGCTGGCGGACAGCCGCTAAGAGATGGCTGGTGATTTCCTTGCCCGTAATATCTTCATGGAACAAGATACGCGGCCGCGAGTGGCAGCCTTCCCGCGTATAATCGAGAGAGCCGTCGGCTTTGCGGGCAAAATCGACGCCGTAGCCGATGAGCTCATTGATGACCGGCCGCGACGAGCGGATCATGATATCGACGGATTCACGTCGGTTTTCATAGTGGCCGGCTTTGAGCGTATCTTCCATGAAACTGTCGTAATCGTCCTTGTCGTGAAGGACGCAGATGCCCCCTTGGGCTAAAAAAGAATCGCTGTTTTCTACTTCATCTTTGGTAATCATCAGGACTCGTTTATCCCGGGGCAGATGCAGGGCGGCAAAGAGGCCGCTGGCCCCGGTACCGACGATGACGATATCTGTTTTTTCTGTTTCCATAGCTATTACCTTCTTCTATTTGGCTAATTCCAACATCCGTTCCAGCGAACGGACGGCTTTGCCTGCGACATCCGGGTCGACGCGGACTTCATTCGTTTCATCGCGCAGGCAGTCGCGGACTTTTTCCAGCGTGACTTTCTTCATGTTGATGCAGTACGCATCTTCCATGGCCGGATAAAAGGTCTTGTCAGGATTGCGTGTTTCCAATTCATAAAAGACACCGCCTTCCGTACCGATGATGAATTCCTCAGCATCGGACTTGCCGGCATAGTCAATGATGCCCGACGTGCTGCCGACATAATCGGCCAGGGCCAGGACTTCTTTGCGACATTCCGGATGAGCCAGGAACAAGGCCTGGGGATAAGCCGCCTGGACCTTTTTTACATAAGCCGGGTCGACCGTATCATGGCGCGGACAGAAGCCGTTGTTGAGGATAAAATGCTTGTCCGGGACCTGCGTCGACACGTAATGTCCCAAATTCCGGTCAGGCGTAAAGAAAATATGCTTGTTCGGCAGCTTCCGGACAATCTTGACGGCATTCGACGAAGTGACGCACACATCGGACACGGCCTTGACGGCAGCCGTCGAATTGACGTAGCAGACGACGGCCAGATCATCATACTGGGAACGGACTTTTTCAATCGTCTCTACGTCGGCCATATGGGCCATAGGGCAGCTGGCCGTCGCATCAGGCATGAGGACCTTCTTTTCCGGGTTGAGCATCTTGGCACTTTCCCCCATAAAATCGACACCGGCAAAGACGATGACCTTGGCATCCGTTTCAATAGCCTTCTTGGCCAGGCCAAAAGAATCACCGACAAAATCTGCATATTCCTGAACTTCATCAGGTACATAATAGTGAGCAAGGATAATAGCCTGCTTCTCTTTTTTCAAAGCAGCAATCTCATCTTCGATATACACCAAACTCCATCCTTTCAGGGAAGAGGTTGCCCCATAAAGACACCTTCATGTGACAACCTCTTTTATTTAAAGTACATAACGGCGCATCATCCCTTGCGGGATAGACCGTTTTTTTGTTTACCCTATTATACCGTATCGGTAAAGATTTGACAATACTACTGTCAAGACAGTGCAAGATATGAAAAAGAGGCTGTCGCATTAAGACAGCCTCTTTTTAGTGGTTAGCCGCTAGTGGCTAGGGGTTAGTGGATGGCTTGAAATTTAAAGGTTTGCTCTGAAAACTACAAACTCCGTATTACAAACTATCACCTTATATCAATTTATTTTGCTTGGCAATTTCAGCGACTGCTTCGATAGAAAGTTTCATGTACCGGGCAATTTGCTCAAAGGATAGACCATCTTTAATCATTTCGAGCGCTGCTTCCCGGTCTTTCCGTTCAGAATTTCGTTTTTCTTGCTCAACGCCTTTTTTTATGCCCTTTTTTATGCCTTTTTCTATACCCTTTTCCAAGCCTTTTTCCATGGCTCTTTCATAGAGTCCTTCACCTAAGTTGCACATAGTCGTGACATCCTTCTTCCCTTTAGCCGTCAAATCAATGTCATATTCATCATGTAAGGCTGTCAGTAGATCTTCTGATTTCATCTTTTTGATTTAACCTCATTGTAGCAAATACCCCCACTTTGTATAACACGAATAAGGTGTCGTCTTATGATTTTTCCATATACAAAAGGGACCTGCCACGACGGTATGGCAAGTCCCTTCAGGATATCAAGATTTCAGCCACGAACCACTAGCCACTAATTACTAACTGCTAGCCCCTACCCGTGGATCAAGTCGAGCATGGCGTGGAGTTTGTCGATGGTGTCTGCCGCTTCCTGGCGGACTTCTTCCGGGTCGCGGGTGATGCGGGCGACGCCGCTTTCCATGGCAGCTTTGGCGACGGCTGCGGCGACGGCCGGAGCGACGCGTTGGTCGAAGGCGTCGGGGATGACGTGGTCTTCGGCCAGTTCGTCATCGCCGACCAGGGAGGCGATGGCGTAAGACGCAGCCAGTTTCATGTCTTCGTTGATGCTGCGGGCCCGGACGGCCAGGGCGCCGCGGAAGATACCCGGGAAGACCATGACGTTGTTGATCTGATTCGGTGCATCCGACCGGCCAGTGCCGACGACTTTGGCACCGGCCGCTTTGGCAGAGGCGTAGTCCGTTTCCGGGATGGGGTTGGCCATGGCGAAGACGACGGCATCGTCGGCCATGGCCTGGATGATTTCCTTAGTAAAAATATGCGGTGCCGATACGCCTAGGAGGAGGTCGGCCCCTTTGACGGCATCAGCCAGGGTCTCGTGGGCATGGGACGGATTGGTCAGGGATGCCAGTTCCGCCTGGACCGGGTTCAGCCCTTCCATGCCAGCGTAGAGAATCCCCGGACGGTCGACCATGGTGACGTTCCGAGCTCCGGCGCGGACCAGGAGGCGGCCGATGGAAGCGCCGGCAGCCCCTGCCCCATTGATGACGATGCGGGCTGTCTTCAAGTCCTTATGGACATAGCGGAAGGCACCGATGACGCCGGCCAGGGCGGCAATGGCCGTGCCGTGCTGGTCATCATGGAAGACAGGGATGTCCATTTCCCGTTTCAAGGTCTGTTCGATTTCATAGCATTTCGGCGAAGCAATATCTTCCAGGTTGATACCGGCGAAAGACGGCTGCAAACGCTTTACCGTTTCGATGAATTCTTTCGGGTCCTTCGTATCCAGACAGATAGGTACGGCATTGACGCCGCCAAAGACCTTGAAGAGAATGGATTTCCCTTCCATGACCGGCATGGCAGCTTCCGGGCCGATGTCGCCCAGGCCGAGGACGCGGGTCCCGTCCGATACGACGGCGATCATATTGCCACGGCAGGTCAAGTCGAAAGACAAATCCGGGTCCTTAGTGATTTCCCGGCACGGCTGGGCAACGCCAGGCGTATAGAGAATACTCAGGTCGTCGTGGGTCTTGAGGACTTCCCGGGGAATGGTTTCAATAACGCCGTGTTTGCCGCGGCGGATTTTCATGGCTTCTTCATCGAAATTCATGACGCTAAAACTCCTCCTATAACTGTTTATGCATAAAAAATGGCCTGGGGTTCTGTAAATTCCAACATCCCATCTTTGCCGCCTTCACGGCCGATACCACTGTCCTTAAAGCCGCCGAAAGGCGCTGTGACGTCGCGCGGGCTGTCGTTGACGTAGACGTTGCCCGACAAAACGGCTGCTGCCACCTTCGAGGCTTCTTCCTTGTCCGGTCCCCAGACGGCAGCGTTGAGGCCATAAGGCGTATCGTTGGCAATGGCCAGGGCTTCGTCGACGGTATCATAAGCGATGACGCTGAGGACGGGGCCGAAGATTTCTTCGCGGGCAATGGTCATGTCATTGGTTACGTCCGTAAAGATGACAGGCTTGACATAGTAACCGTGGTCCGGCGCATCCGGACGGCCGCCAGCCAGAAGTGTCGCCCCTTCTTCCAGGCCCTTGGCGATGTAGGCATCGACGGTCTGCCACTGGTCATACGATGCGACAGGACCGATTTTCGTCGTTTCCAGAGCCGGGTCGCCTACGGTATATTCCGGCAGTATCTTCAGCATGAGCTGTTCAATCTGTTCCTTGTCATCCCGCGGGATGATCAGGCGCGACAGGGCCGTACAGGTCTGGCCACTGTTGAGGAAAATGGAATTGAAGCACATGCGGATAGCCTTTTCGTAGTCCGCCCCCTTCAAGAGGACGAAAGGCGACTTGCCGCCCAGTTCCATACTGATGCGCTTCATCGAAGCTAAGGCGCGCTGAGATACCTTGATGCCGGCTGCCGTCGACCCCGTAAAGGATACCATGGCGATATTCGGGTCGTCGCAGATGGCATTGCCGACCTGGCTGCCCCGGCCGGCGACGAGATTGAAGACGCCTTTGGGGAAACCGGCCTGGTCAAAGGCTTCGGCCAGGTAGTACGCCGTCACCGGCGTGTGCTGACTCGGCTTGAGGACGACTGTCGCCCCGACGAGCAAGGCCGGTACGACTTTCTGGATAATCTGCCCTAAAGGATAATTCCACGGCGTGATACAGCCGATGACACCCAAAGGCCGGCGGTAGACGACGGATTGGGACAGATGTTCGACCAGTGGCAATTCCGGTGCCAAGTCGATATACGACTGGGTCCGCACGAACTGGTAGCCAATATGGTTGGTCCTGGCAAAGGCTACAGGCGCCCCTAATTCCTTGACGACGGCGTCGACGAACTGCGGTTCCAATCTGATCATCTGGACCAGCAGGTTCTTCATGAAGGTGATGCGGTCTTCCAGCGGCATAGCCGACCAGGCCGGGAAAGCTTTGGCAGCTGCCTGGGCAGCGGCAGCGACATCATCGGCACCAGCCGCGGCGACAGTGGCGAAGATTTCTTTCGTCGCCGGATTTTCTACGTCAATATATTGGCCAGACAAGGGCGCAACCCACTGGCCATCGATATATAGTTTTTTCAAATCCATGAAATTACCCCCTTTTACTCGAGATTATTCTTTAATTATAGAGATAAGTCATTGATTATGCAAGTCGGGGAAAAAAATAGACTGCCTAAAAGGCAGTCTATTTTTAGTGGCGCCCCCTACAGACTCCATACCACAAACTATCTTATTTCGCTTCGGCTTCTACGGGTTCTGAGGCGGATACGAAATGGCCGATGATGGAGCCGCCGATGAGGCCGATGATAAAGGGGACGATCCAGCCGAAACCGTATGTGGACAGGGGCGTAGCGGCGACGATGGCTTTAGCAAAGCCCAGGCTGCTCAGACCCGGCAGGGATTCCAAAAGGGCGAAGAGCGTGACCAGGTAGACAGAGCCTTTGTAAGCACCGTTGTTGGGCATGAAGCGGCCGATGATGCCCAGGACCAGGAGGGCCAGGCACGGCGGATAGCAGACGCCGAAAATCCAGCCGATGTAGGTGACGATACCGTCGACGCCGAGGAGGGCCGTCAGGGCCGACAAGATGCAGCAGGCGACGGCGACTTGCTTATAGCTGATGCGGTTGCCCGTAGCCGTGCTGGTGAATTCGGCAACGGCGGCAATCTGACCGATGGCTGTCGTCAGGCAGGCCAGGACGACGGCGATGCCCATGGGAACCATGACCCACGTGCCGACGCGCTGGATGATGGCGACCAGGAGTTCCGCACGGCCGATGTTCTGCGCATAGTCACCGCTGACGCAGGCGCCCATGTAGAGCAGGCTGCCGTAAATGATGAGCAGCAGGACGAAGGAAACGATGCCACAGTAGATGAGCACTTTATTGCGCTGGCCGACGGTCGTATAGCCCTTGCCGTAAATGGAGCTGATGAAGACAGCTGCCATGATGAAGCTGACCAGGACGTCGCCCGTATTATAGCCGCCGAGGAAGGCATTGACGAAGGGATGGTCCACAGCCGGAGCGACGGGTGTCCCCAGGGGATTGAAGATGCCGACGAAGGCGACGATGACCAGGATCAGGGCCAGGAGCGGCGTCAGGTATTTGCCCATGCGGTCCATGACGTTGTTCTGGTCGGCAACAAAGAAGAAGCTGATGACGAAATAGGCGATGACCAGCGGGATGAACGGTGCTGCCGGCAGGTTGCCCTGGATGCCGAGCTGGATGGCCGTCGCACACGTACGGGGAATGGAAACGAAGGTACAGACCAGCATGAGGGCTGCCAGGAGGACGTTATACGTATTCTTCCCTACCCGTTCAGTAATGGAGTGGACGTCGCCGTTGAGGCCGATGACGATGAGCGTGAAGATAGGAAGAAAAATACCCGAAAGGGTCAGGCCAGCCAGGCCGGACAGGAAATCGCTGCCGCTGTTCAAACCGAGCTGGGGCGGGAAAATCAAATTGCCGGCGCCAAAATAGGTGGCAAAGAAGGCGAATCCCAGGATGAGCACATCCAGCCCCCGGATAGCCTTGCCGCCAGAAGGGTTGTTGTTCATGAAAATACCCCCTAAGAATGATTGAATGATGTGAAAATAAGTACATAATACGCCAAAAGAAAAGAGGCGCTGCCTCCAAGCTGCGCCTCAGTCATAATGATATCTTTCAGGAATAGCCTGTAGGAATTGGCACCTTACCTTAGGCAGGTTGCCGCAGCGTCATCGGGCCCGTCCCTCAGCTGCTCTCGATATAACTTATGAAATTTGTCTGTATTGGTGTTATTTTATAAAATTTTTAACGACTTGTCAATGTATTTATTTTGATTTAACGTTTTACTTCTGACAACTGGGACAAAGGTCAGCCAAAAAGCAGTTGTCGCATAAAGGCTTGCGGGCTTTGCAGACCCGGCGGCCATGCCAGATGAGCCAATGATGGGCCCGGCTCCACCATTCCTTGGGAATGGCCTTCTGCAGGCCCTTTTCGACTTCCAGCGGCGTCGTCCCTTGGGCCAGCTGCAGACGGTTGGACACGCGGAAGACGTGGGTATCGACAGCAATGGCCGGCGTATTGAACAAGATACTGACCAGGACATTGGCCGTCTTGCGGCCGACGCCGGGCAGTTTCACCAGCTCATCGAAAGTCTGCGGCACTTGGCCATGATATTTTTCACAAAGGATGGCACAGTTGGCCAGGATATTCTTGGCCTTGCTGCGATAGAGGCCGCAGGTCCGTATCTTTTCTTCCAGTCCCGCTGTCCCCAGGGTCAGCATCTTTTCCGGCGTGTTATATTCCGGGAACATGCCGGCCGTCACGATATTGACCCGTTCATCCGTACATTGGGCCGACAAGATGACGGCAATCATCAATTCAAAAGGAGAATTATAGTGCAGAGCCGGTTTCATGATACCGTACTGGTCCTGGAACCGCTGCAGCATTTCATCTTTTACTTTCTTGGAAATAGCCATATCACTTTACTTCCTCATCAGTATGGATTACGTCGTTCAGGCTGCCCATTTCATAGCCGCCCAAATCGAGGGTGACGTACGTAAAGCCCGTATCCTTGATGGCCCGGACGATTTCCTCCCGATGAGCCAGGACCGACGGGATTTCATCGACGGCGACTTCGATGCGGGCTACATCGCCGTGATAGCGGACGCGCAGGGACCCCTGGACGTAAGGCGCTACGGCGGCTTCGGCCGCATCGATCTGAGCCAGGCGGTGCGGCGTCAGTTCCACGCCATACGGGACGCGGCTGGCCAGGCAGGCAGCGCTCTGCTTATTCCAGGTCTGGAGGCCGAATTCCTTCGACAAAGCCCGGATATCCGCCTTGGCCAGGCCTGCTTCGATCATCGGGCTGCGGACGGCGTCGGATAATTCCTGCAGGGCTTTCATACCCGGCCGGTAATCACCGAGGTCATCGACATTCCCCCCGTCGACGACCCACTGATAGCCTTCGGCCTTGGCCAGGGCCACGAGCGACGTAAAGCGTATTTTCTTGCAGATATAGCAGCGATCTGGCGGATTCTGGACGAAGTCCGGGTCCTCGAATTCCGTCGAATGGGCCAGGCGGTGTTCGACGCCGATGACCTTGGCCATGGCCTTGGCATCAGCCGCTTCACTGCTCGGCAGGGTCGCCGAAACGGCCGTCACGGCCAGGACCCGGTCCCCCAGAGCCTGGTGAGCCGCATAGGTCAGGAAGGTGCTGTCGACGCCGCCGGAAAAGCCGACGACGACACTGCCCATGTCCTTTAAGATCTGCTGGAGTTTTTCATATTTCTTGCTTGTCTCTGTTGAAATCAAAAGAGTTCCCCCTCGAACCAATATAGTTTTCATAGAACTGTCGAATGACGCCCTTCATTTCTTCGTCACCGACATATGGCAGGGCCTGCTGCCACAAGGCATCGGGCACGCCATAATAGGCTTCGGCAATGCTGCCGGCAATGGCTGCCTGCGTATCCGTATCGCCGTTGAGCCAAATCGCCTTGCGGATCGTATCTTCATAGTCCGTCCCTTCCAGGAAACATTCGATGGCTTCTGGCACACTATCGTCCGTCGTGCAGGTAAAGCCATAAGACGGCCGTATCTGGGCCAGTGTCCGGGACAGATCATAGAAATGCGACCGCAGATATGCGGCAATCGCCTCTTTCTCCTTCCCCTGCCGGGCCAGGAAGATAGCCGACGCCACGGCAATGGCACCCTTGATGGCTTGGGGATGGTCATGGCTGACGACGGCTGTCAGCTCTGCCAGCGCCTGGGCTTCCTCCAGAGTATCGGCAATCCAGCCAGCCGGGCTGACGCGCATAACCGCCCCATTGCCATAGCTGCCGTAAGCCGGTGCCTCGTCGGCCAGGAACCAGCGGCGGAACAGGCCGCCAAAACCGGCGTCGGGATATTTCCGGCACCAGTAGCGGAGCTGGCGCCGCAAGGGTTCGATATAGCCGCAGCAGGATGCCTTCCCCTCCATCAGGGCTGCCGCTACGGCTACAGTCGTCACCGTATCATCGGTAAAACGGCTGTTTTTAACGAATAAAGGAAAATCCAGGGATTCCGCGGTTTCATCGAATTCATAGATGGAGCCGGCAATATCGCCGATGATAGCTCCCTTCATGGAATCATCTCCCTAAAAGAAATGAGCCGATTCTTCTTTCAAGACTTTATCGCGCAAAGCCGACAGCTTGCTGCTGCGCTGGACCCACATTTCTTCCGGGTTGACCAGGCGCAGGTATTCGGGCCACAAAGTCTGGACCTGCTGGTCTGCATAGGCCATGATGGTTTTGAGGTCCGGTTTCTGATAGACCAGTTCGCCTTTCTGGAAAATAGGGACGAGCATCTTCTGGACACGGTAAGTCCCGCCAGGAATCGTCCGCGAGCGCCACGGTGCCTTATCGCTCTGGAGGAGCAGGTCTTTCGATTCGTCAATGCTTTCACCTTCGAGGATGATGATGTCAGCTTTCATTTTCCCCGTATCTTTATCGTAAATGCGCAGGACGTTCTTCAGGCCCGGATTGGAAATCTTTTCGGCATTGTCGCTCATCTTGATCTTCGGCACGAATTTGCCATCGTCATACTGGCCGACGAGTTTGAAGACGCCGCCCAGGGACGGACTGTCCTTGGCCGTAATCAAGTTCGTGCCGACACCCCAGGAGTTGATGGCGCAGCCCTGGGCTTTCAATTCGGAAATGAGGTTTTCATCGAGGTCATTCGAGGCCGCAATGATGGCATCTGGGAAGCCTGCATCGGCAAACATCTTATGGGCTTCTTTCGATAAATAAGCCAGGTCGCCGCTATCCAGGCGGATACCATAAGCCTTGGGCAGGGTGCCGGCAGCCTTCATTTCCTTGAAGATCGTAATGGCATCGGGGACGCCCTGTTTCAGCGTATTATATGTATCGGCCAGGAGGATGAGGTTGTTCGGGTACTGGCGGGCATAGGCGCGGAAAGCTTCCAGTTCCGACGAGAAGCTCATGACCCAGCTGTGAGCCATGGTCCCTAAGACGGGCATGCCGAATTTGGCGCCAGCCAGGACGTTGCTGGTCCCGTTAAAGCCGCCGATCATGGCCGAACGGGCGCCGTAAACACCGGCCGATTTCCCCTGGGCCCGGCGCAGGCCGAATTCCATGAGGTTGTCCTTACCAGCCACCGTCCGGACGCGGCGAGCCTTGGTGGCAATGAGGCTTTCATGGTTCATGATCATGGACATGCACGTTTCTAACAGTAAGGCTTCGTCCTTCTTGGTCTGGACGCGCAGGAGCACTTCCTGAGGAAAGGCGACGGTCCCTTCGGGCATGGCATAGATGTCGCCCGTAAAGCGCAGGTCTTTCAGGTAATCGAGGAATTTGTCCTGGAAAAAACCGGTGCTCTTCAGATAGGCCAGGTCGTCGTCACTGAAATGTATATTGTGTACATAATCGATGAGATGTTCCAGCCCGGCCACGACCGTATAGCCCCCCTGGAAGGGATTGGTCCGGTAATAGCGGTCAAACACGCATTGCTGTTCGTGCTTGCCTTCAAAAAATAAGCCCTGCATCATGGTCAACTGGTACAGGTCGGTCAATAACGCTTTCGTATACAAGATAACTCGCCTCCAAAAAGTAGTTATTCCTATTATACATCAGTTAACGATAAAGGAACAACGAATTACCGATTTTGCATACATCGCAAAATTCTATACGGACTTAGCATGACAAAATAGGCTGTCGCACGTGCGACAGCCTATTTCATCGTAGGGGCCGTCCCAAAGGGCGGCCCTTTCTGGTCCATTGTTAGCGGATGGTATTAAATTTAACCTCTCCGGCCTTTCAGGCCACCTCCCCTCTCAAGGGGAGGCTGCGAGTCACGAACCACGAGCCACTTTACTTCCTCTTCAACACGTTATGGACGGCCTGGATGACGTCGCTGGCCGAGAGATTATAGGCTTTCAGGAGGTCATCCGGTTTCCCCGATTCGCCGAAGCGGTCCTGGATGCCGACGAGTTCTACTGGGACACAGCAGTGCTGGGCCAGGGCTTCGCAGATGGCCCCTCCCAGACCGCCCATGATTTGATGTTCTTCACAGACGACGACGGCCCCCGTTTCAGCCGCACAATTACAGACCGTATCCAGGTCCAGCGGTTTGACCGTGTGGATGTTGACGACGCGGGCCGAAATACCTTCCCGGGCCAGTTCATCCGCCGCCGTCAGGGCTTCATGGACCATGAGGCCGTTGGCGAAGAGGGTCACATCACTCCCATCCCGGAAGATGGCCGCCTTATAGAGGTCAAAAGGTGTATCCTTATCGGTGACGACGGGCGCCGGATTGCGGCCAAAGCGGACATATGACGGCCCTTTGATATCATAGACGGCCATCGTCGCCTTATACGTTTCCCACCAGTCACAAGGCGTAATGACCATCATATGGGGAATGACCCGCATGAGGGCGATGTCCTCCAGAGCCTGATGGGTAGCGCCGTCAGGGCCGACGGAAATGCCGGCATGGGCGCCGCCGAGCTTGACGTTGAGATTATTATAACAGACCGTATTGCGTATCTGTCCCCACGCCCGGCCTGTCAAAAAGACGCCGTATGTCGAAATGAAGGGGACGAAGCCCGTCAGCGACAGGCCGGCTGCCGTACCGACCAGGTCTTGTTCCGATATGCCGACATTGATATATTTTTCAGGATATTCCTGGCGGATCCATTCGGTCCGCGTCGATTTGGCGACGTCCGCATCGAGGACGAGGACATCGTCGTGAAGGCGGCACAGTTCCAGCAGGGCCTTCCCATAGCCGTCGCGCATCGGTACTCGTTCCATTACGGCACCTCCGTTGTCAGTTCATCCATGGCCAGGCGGTACTGGGCTTCATCCGGCGCCGCACCGTGCCATTTCGCTTGATTTTCCATATATGATACACCCTTCCCCTTGACCGTATGGGCCAGGATGACCGTCGGCTTGCCGCGATAGGCCTTGGCAGCGCCATAAGCGTCGTACAGGGCATCTGTATCGTGGCCATCCACGCGGAGGACATGCCAGCCGAAACTTTCCCATTTCGCATCCATCGGTTCCATATTCTTGATCGACACCAAGGAATCGACGAGCTGCAGGCCATTGCAATCGACAATCAGACAAACATTGTCCAAATGGTGCTGTGAGGCAAAAGCGGCAGCTTCCCAAATCTGGCCTTCCTGCTGTTCCCCATCGCCGATGAGACAGAAGACTTCCGGTGTTTCATGGCGCAGTTTCAAGGCCAGGGCAATGCCGTTGGCAATGGACAGGCCTTGGCCTAAAGAGCCGACAGCGCAGTCGAGACAGGGCAGTTTTTCCAAATTGGGATGGCCCTGGAGGGCACTGCCAACCGTCCGCAGCGTATCGAGCAAGGCCAGGGGGAAATAGCCCTTATGGGCCAAAATGCTGTAATAAGCCGGGGCCGCATGGCCCTTGGATAAGACAAAACGGTCCCGTTCCGGCGCATGGGGCCGGTCAGGAAAACAGGTAAAGACATCTGTAAAATAAAGTGTGGCCATGATTTCGACAGCCGATAGAGAGCTGCCAGGATGACCGGAACCGGCACGGTAAATGGACCGCACCGTATCCCGCCGTATCTGCATACACACGTCATGTAGATCATGCTTCATGAAGCATAGCCTCCTATGTCAGGTCGTCAAGAAAAAAACGCCGCATACCCCCGTTTATGTCTGGCGGCGATACGCGTGCGTTCGGACATACGACCTCTTTTGTTCGTTTCTATTTCTTGAGTTTATTGTACAATGATTATATACACAAGTCAAACAGAATATACCATCTGGATATGCTTCATGACTGTATAGCAAGACGTGCTTCCATAATATAAATAAATGGTATAAAAAGGGCTTGTCGCACGACGACAAGCCCTTTTTCTGTAGGGGCGACCACGTGGGGCGCCCGTTCAAGCAAATCCGGTTCATTAGTATCTCACATATACCTGGCGGGCTCGCCACGTGCGAGCCCCTACAACGCTAACTGCTGACGGCTGCCTTTCCCCTATTCTTTCATGGCTTTGACGACTTCCGGGTCTACGGCGAAGCCGTGGGCTTCGTCGGGGAAGCTGCGGTCCTTGACATCGTGGATGTACCGGCCTACGGCATCGACGATGGTCTGATGGAGATTGGCATAGGTCTTGACGAATTTCGGGCGGAAGCCATTGCTCATGCCCAGGAGGTCCGTGCAGACCAGGACCTGGCCATCGGTGCCGTTGCCAGCCCCGATGCCGATGGTAGCCGCCGTATGCAGGGCTTTGGTGATTTCCGTGGCGATATCTGTCGGGACACATTCCAATGTGATGGCGAAGGCGCCGGCTTCTTCCAGCTTCAAGGCGTCGGCAATCAGTTGCTTAGCCGTTTCGCTGTTCTTGCCCTGGACGCGGAAGCCGCCGAGCTGATGGACGGACTGCGGCGTCAGGCCGATGTGGCCGACGACGGGGATACCGGCCGTCGTCATGGCTTTGACGGCTTCGCAGACACTGGCGCCACCTTCGAGCTTGACGGCATCGCAGCCCGTTTCTTTCATGAGCCGGCCGGCATTGTGCAGGGCCTGCTGGGTGCTTTCCTGATAGCTCATGAAGGGCATGTCGCCGACGACCAGAGCCCGTTTGACGCCGCGGACGACAGCCGCCGTATGGTGGATCATATCTTCCATAGTCACCGGCAGTGTCGACGTATGACCCATGACGACATTGCCCAGGGAATCGCCGACAAGGATCATGTCGATACCGGCTTCATCGACGTTCTGGGCCATGATGTAGTCATAGGCCGTAATCATGGAAATCGGCGTGCCTTCCTGTTTCATTTTCTTAATGGTCAGATTGGTTACTTTCTTGTTCATGGTGAACTCCTTCCGCCATCGCAAGGATTCTTGTCAGCGTGTCATGCTGTTTCTCTGTAATCGTTTCGTTTTCTAAGGCTAAGTCTGCAGCGGCACAGCCAAAAGCACAATAGGGCTGGAGCCATTTCTCCGGCATGACGGCCAGGTGTTTGGCAACGGTCCCGGCATCTCCGCGGGACACAGGGCCGGTCAAAGCCGTCTGCCACAGCGGACGCTGGCGGACATTGTCCATCGTCCCTTCGACGAGGGGCCGCAGCGCCTGGGATGCAGCGCCGGCACTGCCGGTCCAGCGGCTTATGAGCTTCTGGGCAATGGCCAGGGCTGTCACGACGTAGTTGGAGCAGAAGCAGGCCGCAGCATGATAGAGCATGCGGTCTTCAGGGGGTACGAAAAAAGGCGTACTGCCCAAAGTCCGGACCAGATCTGCCGCAACGGCCTTGGCCCGTTCATCACCATCGACGGCCATGTAGATTCCCTTCAGGCGGTCTGCCGAAGGTTCGGCAAAGCTTTGCAGCGGATGAAGGCTGCCGACAGGATACCCCAACCGTGAAAGGGGCTCAAGAGGCGATAAATCCATAGCTCCACTGCAGTGAAATATACAGGTCTGAGGCGGCAGCGCATCCCCTGTCAGGGAAGCGGCCAATTCCCGGCTAACGGGAGCCAGGGCATCGTCGCGTACTGTGAGCAGGAGGACATCGCAGTGCCGTGCGAGTTCAGCACCGTCGGTATAGGCAGCAGCATGGAGGCGGCGGGCCATTTGACGTGTATGTTCTTCTGTGGAACAAAGGATTCCTTCGACATCGGAAGGAAAAGCTAATACAAAAGAAGCGCCGACTCTGCCGGCGCCGATAATACCTAAACGCATGATAACTCCCTCAAAAAAAAGCGCACTCCTCTCGGGAATGCGCGTAAAAAGCCTACGTTTACAAGAATTCGTCCCGGTCTTTCGATCCAAGCGATATGCTATGAAATTATGATAATAGTTGACCCGGATTTTTTACGGTACGAATCCCAAAAGATTCCGTCCAACCCGAATCACATGTACAGGATACTACATTTGTGAAACTTTTACCAATAACTTTTAAGAATAGAGTATGATAGTGGTTTGTGGCTCGTGGCTCGTGGTTCGTGGCTCGTGGTTCGTAGCTAGTGGCTCGTAAAAGCACTAAGTATTAGCCACGAACAACTAGCCACTAGCCACAAAAAAGAGCTGTCTATAAAGACAGCTCTTTTTTCACACACAATATGGTGGGCGGTAATGGATTCGAACCATCGACCCCCTCGATGTCAACGAGATACTCTAACCAACTGAGCTAACCGCCCATATTTTGTACTTCTCTGTGCGACTTGTTTATTATAACTTACTTTTCCCTATTTGGCAAGGGGTATGGGAAAATTATTTCAGCATTTTTTTGATTTCGTATGTCACCTGGCGCTCATTCAATACGGTATTAAAGGGGCGCGTCATCTGGCCGCCGCAGGCGATGAAGATAAGCTGCGGTACTTGATGGACGCCATAGTCATGGAGCATCTGTTTCTGTGTGCTGTATACGGGCAGGGCATATCCCTGCTGGTGGATATAGGCCCGGCTATCTGCTGTATCCGGTCCGACGGGGATGGTCACGAAATAGACATCCTGGCCGTACTGGACACAAGCCTTTTCCAGGATGGCCAGCTGGCGCAGGCTGTCGCTGCTCCAGGATGCCCAGAAAAAGAGGCAGACCGGCTTTTGGTTATACAGAGCCTGCAAGCGTATGTCCCTTCCATCGGGAGCCTGCAGGACCTCATCAGGTGCCAGCATTTCCGTTTCCCGCTCGCTCACGTCTTCCGCTTCCCTGACGACGTCGGAACTATAGGCATCTTCTTCTTTGCCAGGCCAGAAAAAGACTGTCAGTATCAGACAGATACAGGCCAGGCCGGCCAGGATTTTCGTCTTGATGTTCATCATCTCTCCCCCCCTCTTTTTCTATCCATTATAACTGAAAAAAGTGGTTCGTGGCTAGGGGCTAACAACGTGAAGAGGGCTTGTCGTCGTACGACAAGCCCTCGAATCTGGGGATAGGATCTATTGTAATTACGTATTATGCGTGGATGTAGATGCGGACGGCCCGGTTGATGAGGTTGATCTTGCGTCCGTAGAAAATGTAGTACATGGCAAAGCAGGCAATGGCTACGATAGCAGCGACGGCATAGAGCTGGGGGAACGTGAGCAGGCCGTGGAGGCTGCCGAGGACATACGGGCCTACGCCGATGCCAAGGTCGAGGGCGACGAAGTACGTCGACAGGGCGACGCTGATGCGGTACGACGGAGTCAGTTTGATGCAGACTGCCTGACCGTTGGACATGAACGTGCCATAGCCGAGGCCGACGAAGACGCCCGATAAGAGAAGCTGCCACGAAGCACCGGTGATGCTGAGGAGGAACAAGCCGATGGCCAGGCAGATGTAGCAGGGATAGAGGACGTAATTTTCGCCTTTATGGTCGAAGATGACGCCCGTCATCGGACGGGTGATGGTGATGACGACGGCATAGACGACGAAGAAGAACGTGCCGGCCTGGACCAGGTTGATTTCACGGGCATAAGCGGCCAGGAAAGTCAGGACGCTGGAATAAGCGAAGCCCATGAAGAAGCCGATGATGGAGATGACCATGACGCGATATTCGACGTAATTGTCGAGGCTCATGGCTTTCATCTTGGCCACCTGTTCAGACGTGAGGGTAATTTCGTCGATGTGGAGGGCGATGCAGCCAATCATGCACAAGCCGACGAGGATGGCGCAGAGGGTGATGATAAAGGTGAAGTTCGTGACGACGATGAGGAACATGCCCAGGAAAGGTCCGACGGCAGCGGCCAGGCTAGTGCTCAGGCCGTAGTAGTTGATGCCTTCACCCCGCTTATCGGCAGGAATACAGGAAGCGACAATCGTGTTCGTCGCTGTCGAGACGATGCCATAGGCCATGCCGTTGAGGAAGCGGATAGCAAAGAGAATAGCGAGATTGGGAATATAAAAATATAATAACGTCGTTACAAAATAAAGGATGATCCCGCCATATAACGATTTGCGGCGGCCATACAATTCAATAGCTTTGCCGAACTGCAAGCGGGCCAGCAAAGTGCCGACGATGAAGATGCCCGAAGCCAGGCCGGCTTCACCGAGAGAAGCATGAAGCTGGTCTTTGGCGACGACGGCGATAATAACCATCAATAAATAATAAATGAGATAGACTACAAAATTGATACCTGTGTCGAGAAGGAAGTCTTTGTTCCAAAGTGATTGATTCGACATTCTGTATTCACTGCTCCTTTCGTATTTGCAAGCTAGATTCTACACCTTCTCTCCTATCTTGTATAACGCAAAAAAAAGATACCTGTCATCGTTTTTTACGATGGCAGATACCTTTATCATTATTTTTTGATATGATACACGCGACGGATATAGTCGACGAAGACCTGTATCGTCGCGTACTTGGGATTGTCCTTCTTATAGACCAGATAACAGGGCAAGCGCAGCGGCGGTTCCAATGCACAGTAGCCCTGGGTGATGCCCATGGCCTGGAGGAATCGTTCCGGCAGGATAGCTCCGATGCGGTTCTGCTGGCAATAGTTCATCATGGCATAGGGCGTGGAGAACCAGGCCTGCGTTTCCTGAGGCGGGCAGGCATGGGCCGTGAAATAGTGATTGATGTAGTTATTCATTTCGTATTGCGGCGAATATTGCGCCAACGGCTGGGATGCCACGTATTGAGGCGTCACGGCATGTTCCGGCAGATCCAGGTTCGGCCCGTAATAGACGAGGTTCTCGATGCCAAAAAAGACCTTCTCGTAGTCTTCCAGGTGCAGTGCCGGCAGATAAAAGAGGGACACGATATCCAGTTTATCGTCTTTCAGCCATTGGATCATCTCCCGGACTTCCAGGTTGTAGACCCGGAAAGAAGCGCCGCTGTGGTGCTCCTGGAAATAAGCGAGGTGGCGGTTCATGTGGACGTCGCCTAAGGACAGCATGATTCCCACCGACAGGGGCTGGGTCTTCCCTGTCCGCCCTGGCAGTTCGCTCATGGCTTCTTCTAATTCACCTAAAATGCGGGCTATTTTCGTGTAGAACATCTTGCCAGCCGGCGTCAAGTGACTTCCCCTGTTCGAGCGCTCGATGAGGCGGACGCCGACGAGGTCTTCCAGTTTCTTCATCTGCGCACTGAAAGCCGACTGGGTAATGTTGGCGGCATTGGCAGCCGTCGTGAAATTTCCATACTTCCCGTAAATGACGAAATTCCGCAGCTGCTGTATCGACGGTAAATCCATGGGACCTCCTTTTTTCGTTCCTCGTAGGTCGTTCCTCGTAGGTCGAAAAAAAGCATCCCATCACGATGAACGACGAACGATGAACGATAAAGCAAAAAGGCCTTGCATGATGGCCGAAACCTTCATGCAGGGCCCCTTCAATTACTTATCTAAGAGTTCATCGAATTTTGCATTGGCTGCGTCGAACTCTTCGTCCGTCGGTGCGACGTAGACGTCTTCGCCGTCTTCCTGGTCGACGCGGGCGATGATGGCATCGCCGCCTTCTTCGTCTTCCGTGACTTCGACGAGCAGGGTGAATACTTTACCATCGAGGTCGAGGCGCTGTACTTCCTGATATTCCACTTCGTTGCCTTGGTCATCCGTAGCGGTCACGATGATGACTTCTTCCAATTCGTTGTTCATTTCTTCCGACATAGTAGTCCTCCTTAATGAGCATGAGCGTCTAAATAATTCTGTAAAATAAGGATTGCTGCCATTTTATCGACAAACTGCTTGCGCTTTTCGCGCCGCACATTGCCTTCCTTTAATACATTCTGGGCCATAACGGTCGTCAGGCGTTCATCCCAATAGACAATGTCTATATCCGGGACGGTTTGCTGGAATCGTTCGACGAATTCTTCGATTTTTTTCATATTATCGCTGTAGTCACCGTTCATATGACGCGGCTTGCCTACGACGATGCGGTGTACTTCTTTTTCTTTGATCAGTTCGCGCAGACGGGCAAAGTCTGCTTCATCGGATTTACGGCGGATCGTTTCTACGCCCTGGGCCGTAATCAGCAAGGCATCGCTGCAGGCGACACCGATGGTCTTGGAACCGACATCGAGTCCTAAAATTCTCATATGTCTCCTATAAGTTGTGCTGTTTGACGTACGAACGGACTAATTCTTCGATGAGTTCATCTCGTTCGATGCGCCGGATATTGCTGCGAGCATTGTTGTGGCTCGTGATATACGTCGGGTCACCGGACAGGAGATAGCCTACGATCTGATTAATCGGGTTGTATCCTTTTTCTTCCAATGCGTGATATACATCTTCCAGAATCATGGATGCAACGGTCTGTTCTTCACTTCGGTTTTGCATAATCATCGTTTCGTCGCTTACTGCCATGTTCACTCACATCCTTTTTATTCAACTGGCATGACTGCCAAAAATTTATGCTAACATATCGCGTACGGCTGCGGCACCGGCTTTAAGGGCATCGCCCAATTTTTCCGGTTCCTTGCCGCCGGCCTGGGCCATATCGGGACGGCCGCCGCCATTGCCGCCAGCTGCCTGAGCAGCAGCTTTGATGATCTTGCCGGCATGGAGGCCTTTCTTGGTATCGCTCTTGGCGACTTTGCAGACGAAGTTGACTTTATCGCCATTGGTCATCCCCAAGAGGACGACGCCGCTGCCGAGCTTGTCGAGGACCGTATCAGCCAGGTCGCGCAGGTTATCCATAGAATCAGCCTGAGCGACGGCTGCGACGACAGGAACGCCGCCGATATCTTCTTTAGCTGCCAGGATGCTGTCCATATCGGACAGGGCTGCGTCTTTCTTGAGCTGAGCCAATTCTTTTTCCGTATCCTTGAGCTGGGCCAGGAGAGCTTCCAGTTTGGCCGGCGCATCGCTGACCTTGCCTTTCAAGAGGCCTGCCAGCTGCTGCAGTTCCTGCGATTCATCCTTAGCCAGCTTGAGGGCAGCCGGACCGGTAACGGCTTCGATACGGCGGACGCCGGAGCCAGTCCCGGTTTCGCTGGTAATGCGGAACGTACCGATGACCGACGTGTTGGCCACATGAGAGCCGCCGCAGAGTTCGCAGCTGAAGTCGTCGACGGAGACGACGCGGACGATATCGCCGTATTTTTCACCGAACAAGGCCTTAGCGCCCTTTTCTTTGGCCGCATCGAGGGCCATTTCTTCGATGGTGACGGGGACGGCCTTGAGGATTTCTTCGTTGACCAGGGCTTCGATCTTATCCAGTTCATCCTGCGTGACCGGCGAGAAATGGGTGAAGTCGAAACGCAGGTGGTCCGGTGTGACCAGTGAGCCGGCCTGGTTGACGTGATTGCCCAGGACTTTGCGCAGGGCAGCCTGCAAGAGGTGTGTTGCCGTATGGTTGCGGGCCAGGTTCATATGACGCTGCTTGTCGACAGCGATATCGACGGCATCGTCCGTGCGGAGGACGCCTTCAGTGATTTCAGCGATGAGGTATACCAGGCCATTGGGCAGAGCCTGGGCATCAGTGACCTGTGCCTTGCCTTCAGCAGCACAGAGGACGCCTGTATCGCTGAGCTGACCGCCGCCTTCGGCATGGAAGGGGTTGTCGTCGAGGATGATCGTCACTTCCTGGCCGTCGCGGGCTTCGCTGATTTCGACGCCTTCCTTGCCGAGCATGGCAATCGTCGCTTTGACAGCCGTTTCGTCGTTGACCAGTTTCGACTGGTCCAGCTTGGTCGTATCCGGCGTAGCGACTTTGGCCGATACTTTGGTATGGGCAGCGCGGGCCCGTTCCTGCTGTTCCTTCATGGCTTCCTGGAAGCCGTCTTTATCGACTTTGAAGCCCTGTTCGCCGGCGATTTCTTCGGTCAGTTCCATGGGGAAGCCATACGTATCGTAGAGTTTGAAGACTTCAGCGCCAGTGAGGACTTTGTCGTCGCCCACATGGGCCATCATATCGTTGAGCAGTTCCATGCCCTGTGCCAGGGTAGCGCTGAACTGTTTTTCTTCTGTATTGATGATCTGTTTGATGAGGGCTTCGTGTTCCCGCGTTTCCGGATATTCATCGCCGAGGATGTCCAATACCGTATCGACGAGACCTGCCAGGAAGAGGTCCTTGATGCCCAGGAGGCGGCCGAAGCGGACGGCACGGCGCAGGATACGGCGCAGGACGTAGCCGCGGCCTTCATTGGACGGCAGGATGCCATCGGAAATCATGAAGGTAATGGCGCGGATATGGTCAGCAATGACCTTCATGGCCATCTTCTGACGGGGGTCATTGTAGTCGCCGCCGGAAATGGCGATGACTTTTTCGATGATTGGGAAGATGAGGTCCGTTTCAAAGTTCGATTCTTTCTGCTGGATGACCGAAGCCAGTCGTTCCAGACCGCAGCCCGTATCGATGTTCTTCTTGGCCAGCGGTTCGTACTTGCCGTCTTTAGTGCGGTTGTACTGGGTGAAGACGAGGTTCCAGATTTCCAGGTAGCGGTCGCAGTCGCAGCCGACGGTACACGTCGGTTTACCGCAGCCTCGTTCCGGGCCGAGGTCATAGAAGATTTCACTGTCCGGACCGCACGGGCCTTCGCCGATTTCCCAGAAGTTATCGTCGAATTTGAAAATCCGTTCGTCAGCCAGGCCAATCATATTATGCCAGTAGTCATAGGCTTCTTTGTCATCGGGATAGATGGTGACATACAATTTATCCGTATCCAGTTCCAGGACTTTGGTCAGGAATTCCCAGGCCCAGGAAATGGCTTCTTTCTTAAAGTAGTTGCCAAAGGAGAAATTGCCCAGCATTTCAAAGAACGTATGGTGACGGGCCGTACGGCCTACGTTGTCGATATCGTCAGTGCGGATGCACTTCTGACTCGTCGTGACGCGGTACGACGGCGGTACGAGCTTACCCGTGAAATATGGTTTGAGCGGTGCCATGCCGGCGCCGATGAGGAGCAGGCTGGGGTCGTTTTCCGGAATGAGCGGAAAACTGTGCAGGATCAAGTGCTCCTTGCTCTTAAAGAACTGTAAATAGGCTTTGCGGATTTCATTACCCGTCATGTACTTCATATAGTAAACACTCCCTCTAAATATCTTTCTACATGGGAAAATTATACGCTCATTTCCCCCTGTTCGGCAACCTTTTCTTGTGATTTTTTATCTCACAGCCCGGTTGTATAAGGAAAGGCTAGAGGACGACTGTTTCCTAGCCAGTTTGCCTATCTCCGGACCCGTGTAGCACCGACATAGCGCGGCGACCAATAGCCGCTGTCGAGGCTGTCTACGCGGATGCCGCCACTGCTGGTGGCACTGATGAAATTGTTATTGCCGACATAGATGCCCGTATGGGATACACCCGGTTCATACGTCGTGAAGAAGACCAGGTCGCCCGGCATGAGTTCGCTGCGGCGGACCCGCTGGCCTACTTCATATTGTTCATCTGCCAGGCGCGGCAGATTGATGCCATTATGGGAAAAGACATATTTCGTAAAGCCTGAGCAGTCGAAGCCTTCAGCCGGCGTATTGCCGCCGAATACGTAAGGGATGCCCAAATACTGGTATGCCGAATTGACCAGCTGGTTGCCGAAAGCATCGCCGCCGCTGAAATGACGGTATTTGCTGATAGCGCCATTGTTGAAGCGCGTCCCCTGCCCTCTCTTCATGACCGGCTTAGGCGGCAGCATGGAACGATTGCCTGTCAGGAGATAATAGGTCCAGCCGCCGACTTTACCGCTGACCTGGATTTTCTTATCTTTCTGATACTGCGATACGGCCCGCGCCGTATCATTGGTGTAAACGCCGTTGACATTGACCCGGTAGCCTTTACTGCGAAGAATCTGTTGAATCGAACGGACTTCATCGCCCCGGCTGCCAATGGTCAGCGGAGAAGCTGCCAGCGCCGGCAGTGCGGCAAAAACGAAAAGTGCGGCAAATATCCAAACTTTACTGATTTTTTTCCACATAAATACTCCTCTCTGTCTCGAAGGCCATACAACGCACCGTTCCTACCTGTCTTTATGCTGGCCGAGTTCAGCCCGCAGCCAATACAGAGGCCTATGTTTCACCTCTTCAAATATACGTCCTATATACTCTCCGATGACACCAATAAAAATGAGCTGGAACCCACTGAACAGGCAGTCGACGATCATCGTCGTCGTCCATCCCGGCACGGCTTCGCCCATTATATTACAATAGATGACATGCAAAATCAGGAGCAGGCTCAACAAACCGCTCAGCATGCCGATATAAAAGGAAACCCGCAGGGGAATCTTGGAATAGGCCATGATCCCGTCCAGGGCAAAATGAAGCATCTTGCGTACGGAAAACTTCGATTTCCCGGCATAACGCTTGGGTGCTACGAAATGAATAAAAGTCTGTGTGTAACCGATGTCCCCGATGAGGCCGCGGATGAAACGGTCGTGTTCGCGGAACTGCTTGAATGTTTCCAGGACCCGCTTATCGATGAGGCGGAAGTCGGACCCGCCTGGTGTGATGTGGACCGGGGATACGGCATTCAGTATACGATAATACCATTTCGACGTTATGCGCTTGAGGAAGCCCGCATCGTCCGTCGCTTCCCGTATGGTCTGGACGACGTCGTTGCCTTCGCGCCATTTCTGGACCAATTCGGGAATCATCGACGGCGGATGCTGCAAGTCACCATCCATGGTGATGACGGCGTCGCCAAGGGCATGATCCATGCCGCAGGTAATGGCCAGCTGATGGCCGAAGTTACGGGCCAGGATAAAAGCCCGCACGTGCTCATCCTGCTGGGTCAAGCGGCTGAGGATGAGGGGCGTTGCATCTTTAGAACCGTCGTCGACAAAGATGATTTCATAATCCATATCGAGTGCCGCTGCGGCTTTCGTCGCCTCTTCATAGAATTTCTCAATGTTCGGCTGTTCATTGTATACAGGAACGACAATAGACAATAACTGTCGTCCCGTCCCTCTCGTTTCTGAATTCAATTATATCATCCCAATATTTTTGTTGTCAAAACCGGCAGCCTTGTTTTCTGCTACGACAGATGCCAGGAACTTGCTGATTTCCGCCTGCGAGGCATAGCCGATAATGCGTTTGAGTGGCTTACCGCCCTTAAAGAACAATAATGTCGGAACCGCCATGATTTCATATTTTTCGGCAATATTCCGCATCGTATCGACATTGATGCGTACTACTTTCACAGCATCGCCAAAATTCGCGGCAGCCTGGCTGATTTCCGAATGAACCATCTTGCACGGTTCGCACCAGGGAGCCCAGAAGTCTGCGATGACAATGCCCGGCTGATGAAGGACTTTCACAGAAAAATCAGCATCACTGTCAATCGAAACTACTGCCATGATTATACAACCTCCCATCTGGCCGATGTAAATCAAATCCATTATACCACTTTCGCTTAATGAAGCCAACTAGAAACATCGTTCGCTATAAAAGGAGCAAAAAAGGGGCTGTCCTTTGAAGACAGCCCCTTTTTAGGGGGTTAGCAGTTAGGGGTTCGTGGTTCGTGGCTAGCGGCTAACTGCTACCTGCTGACGGCCAGCACCCGTTCAAAGAGGTTCTTGGCCAGGGGGCCGAAGCCGTCGCGTTTTAGCGACGAGTAGGCCAGGGCCGGCCGGTCTGACGGGAAGAGTTTGTTGAGCTGGGCCAGGTTGCGGTTCTTTTCATTGGCCTTGAGCTTGTCCGCCTTGGTCCCTACGATCTGCAGGGGAACGCCGGCGCTGGCCAGCCAGTCATAGGCCTGCTGGTCGATGGCCAGGCCGGGATGGCGCAGGTCGACGAGCAGGCAGAGGACGCAGAGGTTCGGCGACTGCGTGACGTATTCGCCGATGAAGGCACTCCACATGTCACGGTTCCTGCCGCCAGTCTTGGCAAAGCCATAGCCCGGCAGGTCGACTAAGTAGAACGGCAGGCGCTGCTCCCCTTCTTCTTCATCGCGCCGCCGCAGGGCTGCGCTGAAGTAGTTGATAGTCTGCGTCTTCCCCGGTGCGCCGCTGACACGGGCCAGGCCGCGGTGGTTGCACAGGGAATTAATCAGGCTCGACTTGCCGACGTTGGAACGGCCGAGGAAGGCGACTTCCGGCACGTTCCCTTCGGGGTACTGGTCGCGGCGGACCGCCGTCGTGGCATAGGCCGCCTTGATGATATCATACGAAGCCATCAGGACTTCACCAGTGCCTGAGCCAGCACTTCATCCATATGGTGAACGAAGACGAATTTGACGTCTTTTTTGACCGACTGCGGCACTTCGTCCATGTCGCGCTTGTTTTCTTCAGGCAAGAGGATCTTCTTGATGCCTGCCCGGTGAGCGGCGATGACTTTTTCCTTGATGCCCCCTACGGGCAGGACCGTCCCGCGCAACGTGATTTCACCGGTCATGGCTACGTCGTGGCGGACGGCTTTGCCCGTCAGGGCCGACGTAATGGCCGTGGCCATGGTGATGCCTGCCGACGGACCGTCTTTAGGGATGGCTCCTTCGGGCAGGTGGATGTGCAAGTCCATGTTGGCGTAGAAATCGGCATCAATGCCCAGGACATCGGCCCGGCTGCGGACGTAGGTCACGCCGGCTTCAGCCGATTCCTTCATGACGTCGCCGAGCTGGCCCGTGAGCAGCAGGCGGCCTTTGCCCTTGACGGCAACGGCTTCCGTTTCCAGGACTTCACCGCCGACCTGGGTCCAGGCCATACCGGTGACGATGCCGACTTCGTCGTCTTTGTGGACCGTTTCCGGCAGGAATTTGACCGGACCGAGCAGTTTTTCCAGGTTCTTGACGGAGACGCTGAGCGGTACTTCGTCGTTCATGAGCAGGGATTTGCCGATACGGCGGCAGACCGTACCGATGGTCTTTTCCAGGCTGCGGACGCCCGATTCGCGCGTATAGCCTTCGATGATATGGCGCAGAACGGCGTCGGAGAACTTGGCCTGACTCGGTTTAAGGCCATTTTCTTTGATCTGTTTCGGCACCAGATAGCGCTTGGCGATCTGGACCTTCTCTTCTTCTGTATAACTCGTGAAGTCGATGATTTCCATGCGGTCCATGAGGGGCCGGGGAATATCGCCGAGGACGTTGGCCGTCGTGATCCAGAAGACTTTCGACAAGTCGAAGGGCAGTTCCAGAAAATGGTCACTGAAAGTATTGTTCTGTTCCGGGTCGAGGACTTCCAGCAGTGCCGACGACGGGTCGCCGCGCATGTCGGACGTCATCTTGTCTATTTCGTCGAGGAGGAAGACCGGGTTCTTGACGCCGGCCTGTTTCATACCGGCCAGGATACGGCCCGGCAGGGCACCGATATAAGTCCGGCGATGGCCGCGGATTTCAGCTTCATCGCGGACGCCGCCCAGGGATATGCGGACGTACTTGCGGTTCATGGCCCGGGCGATGGATTTGGCGATACTCGTCTTGCCCGTGCCCGGAGGACCGACAAAACAGAGAATCGGCCCTTTCAGGCTGTGCGTCAGCTGTTTGACCGCTAAATATTCGATGATTCGGTCTTTGACCTTCTTCAGGCCGTAATGGTCTTCATCGAGGACTTTCTGCGCTTCGTTGAGGTCCAGGCGGTCCTTGGTTTCCTTCTTCCAGGGAAGGGCCATGGCCCAGTCGAGGTAGGTGCGGATGATGGCCGATTCCGCCATCATGGGCGGCATGGAGTCGAGGCGGTCCACTTCCTTGAGCAGGGCCTTTTCGATGTCTTCGTCGAGCTTCATCTTCTTGATCTGGTCGCGGAGTTCCTGGACTTCCGTGTCCTTGTCGACTTTGTCGCCCAATTCTTCATGGATGGCCTTGATCTTTTCCCGCAGGTAGTATTCTTTCTGCTGCTGGTCCATCTTGCCGCGGACTTCCATGTTCAGCTTCGATTCCAGGTTGGCAATGTCGACTTCCGTATCCAAGAGCGACGCAATGCGGCGCAGGCGGGCTTCGACGTCAGCCGTTTCCAGGAGCTGCTGGCGGATGACCAGGCGCAAGGGCAGCTGGGATGCAGCGAAGTCAGCCAGGACGCCCGGTTCGTCGATGTTCTTGGCATTTTCGCTGGCTTCTTCGCCGTCGCGGAGATTGCCCATCCAGTCCAGGAGCCGCTTGAGGACGACCCGGCGCAGGGCTTCTTCTTCGACTTCGTTGCGGCTGATTTCAGCCACTTTGACGGCAGCCCCTTCGAGGTAATCGGCTTTCTGGGAAAAGCCCTGCATGCGGACGCGGGAAATGCCGTTGACCAGGATGCGGACCAGGCCGCCAGGCATGCGCAGGAGCTGTTCAATCTTGACCAGGCAGCCGATGGTATAGACATCGTCAAAACCCGGATTGTCTTCGTTTTCATCGACCTGGGTCGCTACCAGGAGCTGCCGGTCGTGTTCCATGGCGTAGTCGACGGCAGCCAGGGACGTATCGCGGCCGATGTCGATGTGGCTGACCAGCTTCGGATAGACGACGATGCCCCGGAGCGGGACAAAAGGCAGGGCCAGGATATCTTGCTCGTTGAGCACAACGTTTTCGTTCATACACTTCACCTTCTTCTATGGAAAAATAAAACTCATTTCCGGTTTAAGAAATGAGTTTTATTGTACATTATATCATTTTGCCTCTTTCAATACGAGGTCGGGCTCAGCGCCTTCTTTGACGCATTTTTCCGTGACGATGCACTTGGCTACGTCGTCGCGGCTCGGTACATCAAACATGACATCGAGCATGATCCGTTCGATGATGGAGCGAAGCCCGCGGGCACCGGTATTGCGCCGCAGCGCTTCCTTGGCAATGGCCTGGAGAGCTTCCGGCGTAAATTCGAGATCTACGTCGTCCATGGACAGCATCTTCTGATACTGTTTGACCAGGGCGTTCTTCGGTTCTGTCAGGATGTGTACCATCGCATCTTCATCGAGAGGATTGAGAGTAACCAATACGGGCAGGCGGCCGATCAATTCCGGGATGAGGCCGAACTTCTGGAGGTCCGTCGGGATGATTTCCTTGAGGAGCGATTCCATGGAGTGTTCGGACTTGGAGTGGATGTCCGCACCGAAACCCATATTCTTGTCCGTCGTACGGTTGAGGATGGTCTTGTCGATACCATCGAAAGCGCCGCCGCAGATGAACAGGATGTTCGTCGTGTCGATCTGGAGCATTTCCTGGTGGGGATGCTTGCGGCCGCCCTGAGGCGGAACGCCGGCAACGGTCCCTTCGAGGATCTTCAACAAGGCCTGCTGGACGCCTTCACCGGAAACGTCACGGGTAATGGACGGGTTTTCCGATTTGCGGGCAATCTTATCGATTTCGTCGATGTAGATGATGCCCCGTTCAGCTTTGGCAATATCGTAATCAGCGGCCTGGATGAGCTTGAGCAGGCAGTTTTCGACGTCTTCGCCGACATAGCCGGCTTCGGTCAGGCTCGTCGCATCGGCGATGGCAAAGGGCACATCGAGGAGGCGGGCCAGGGTCTGGGCCAGGAGGGTCTTGCCGCTCCCAGTCGGGCCGACCATGACGATATTCGACTTCTGGAGCTCTACATCATCATCAGAGGCACTGAAATTGGTCTGGAGCCGCTTGTAGTGGTTGTACACTGCAACGGAAAGGGTCTTCTTGGCTGCTTCCTGGCCGATGACGTATTCATCAAGGGTAGCCTTGATTTCATGCGGCGTCGGCAGGTCCTTGAGCTGGAAGTCCGGCGTTTCTTCCGCCTTTTCTTCTTCCATGATGTGCTGCGCTACGGCAACACATTCGTCGCAGATATAGACACCCGGGCCGGCAATGAGCTTCTGTACTTCGCTCTGGGGCCGGCCGCAGAAACTGCAACGCGGTTCATCATTCCTATCGTTCATCTTGTCTTCCTCCTGTCCTATTTCGTTTCATCCGGCAGCGGACGGGTCAGGATTTCATCGATGAGGCCGTATTCCTTGGCTTCTTCGGCAGTCATGAAATTATCCCGTTCCGTATCCTTCTGGATGACGTCAATGGGTTGTCCTGTGTGTTCAGACAAGATACCGTTCAATTCCTTGCGCATGCGCAGGATTTCGCGGGCATGGATTTCGATTTCCGTAGCCTGGCCCTGGACACCACCGAGAGGCTGGTGGATCATGACCTGGGAATGCGGCAGGGCGAAGCGTTTGCCCTTGGCACCGGCCGTTAGGAGTACCGACGCCATGCTGGCAGCGGAACCGACGCAGATCGTCGAGACGTCCGGCTTGATGTACTGCATGGTATCGTAGATGGCCATGCCTGCCGTGACGACGCCGCCAGGACTGTTGATATATAAGTGGATATCCTTGTCAGGATTTTCTGCTTCCAGGAAAAGGAGCTGGGCGATGATGCTGTTGGCAACGGTATCATCAATCGGGCCGCCGAGGAAGACGATGCGGTCTTTCAACAGGCGGGAATAGATATCATAGCTCCGTTCCCCTTGTGCCGTCTGTTCGACGACGATGGGTACATACATATTTGTCAAAACTAACACCTCCGGAGAATGCGTTTCCGGGATTAGTCTTCAGCCTTTGCGTCTTCAGCTTTAGCTTCTTCTTTTTTGTCTTCGTTCGGGTCGACGGCATTTTTCAGGATGAAGCTGGCTGCTTTTTTACGGCCGACAGACTGTACGAGCATGGGAACGCGATGTTCTTTCAAAATGATCTTGTAGACTTCTTTCGGATCGGCACCGAAGTTCTGAGCCATCGTGATGATTTCAGCCTGGAGATCGATGTCTTTGACTTCGATGTTTTCAGCTTTGGCGATAGCTTCGAGGACGAGGTCCATCTTTACGTTTTCTTTAGCCGGTTCAGCGTAATGTTCTTTGAGTTTGTCCATATCCTGGTTCATGTATTTGAGATAATCGTCGAGGCTCATGCGCTGTGTTTCCAGTTTCATGGACAGTTCTTCGATCATCTGGTCGATTTTGTCGTCGATCATGACCTGCGGGATATCGACTTCGGCATTGTTGACAGCCGTCTTCAGGACTTCAGAGTTGAATTTTTCCAAAGCCTGGAAGGATGCTTTCGATTCGAGGCGTTTGCGGATGTCGGCTTTGAGGTCGTCGACGCTGTCGAATTTGCCGGCTTCTTTAGCGAATTCATCGTCGATGGCCGGGAGTTCGCTGCGTTTTACGTCGTTGACTTTAACGGCGAAGACAGCTTCTTTGCCAGCCAGGGATTTTTCAAAGTAATCTTCCGGGAAGGTGACTTTGACGTCTTTTTCGTCGCCAGCTTTGCAGCCGATGAGCTGATCTTCAAAGCCCGGGATGAAGCTGCCGGAGCCGATCTGGAGCGGATAGGATTTGCCTTCGCCGCCTTCGAATGCGACGCCGTCGACAGTGCCTTTGAAATCGATGACAGCGAAGTCATCTTTTGCAATTTCCGTGCCTTCCGGAGCTACGACGAGTTTCGCATGCTGTTTCTGGAGGTTAGCCAGTTCTTTGGCTACGTCTTCGTCGGTTACGTCGACTTTGTCTTTGGCAACGGTAATGCCCTTGTATTCGCCGAGTTTGACTTCCGGTTTCTTGGTGACCGTAGCTTCAAATACGACGTCTTTGCCTTTTTCGTCGGTAATGACGTTCAATTCCGGTTCAGTTACAGGAACGATGCCTTCCTGGTCGAGGGCGTCGCTGTAGGCTTTATTGGCAATAGCTTCAAAAACTTCCTGTTTGACAGCATCTTTGCCCAAGAAGCTTTCCAGTACCATGCGCGGTGCTTTCCCCTTGCGGAAGCCCGGGATATTGACACGGCTTGCCAAGTTCTTGCAAGCTGCTGCTGCCTGTTTGGAAGCGTCTTTAGCAGGCACTTCAATGTGCAGGGTTACTTTGTGCTGGTCTACTTCATTCACTGTTACGTTCATTCTAAGTATGTCCTCCTTATGGGCCGGTAGAGCCCTGAATATCTCTAAAATACCATATTACGCTCTACATCATACCACAACTTTACTTTTTTTACAATATGGGTAAAGGCGCTGTCGCATAAAGACAGCGCCTTTTTGAGTTTGAAGTTTGTAGTTTTTAGTTTGCAGTGAAATGGTTAAAAATTAAAGGCCATCTTCTACAAACTACAAACTTTGTACTACAAACCAATCACTCCCTACCGCAATTCGCAGCCGAATTTTTCTTTCAGGTCTTTGACGATGGCGTCGACCGGGGCCTGGATGTCGGCGTCGGTCAGGGTCCCTTCTTCGGAACGGAAGACTAAGGAATAGGCCAGGCTCTTGTAGCCCTGCGGTACCTGTTTGCCCGTGTACATGTCGAAGAGGTGGACGGCTTCCAGGTTGTCGCCGCCGTCTTCTTTGATGACGCTGACGATGTCGGCATTGGCCGTAGCCAGCGGTGCCAGGAAGGCCAGGTCGCGGCTCGATGCCGGGAACTTGGCGACTTTATGGTAATCCGGCAGGAGGTTGACCAAGGGCAGGATAGCGTCCATATGCATTTCAAAGACATAGACCGGGCCGGCGACATCGTAATTGTCGATAGCCTTGGGGTGGAGTTCGCCGAAGTCGCAGAGGACTTTGCCGTCTTTGACGTAGCGGGCAGCCTTGCCCGGATGGAGCAGCGTCCAGTCGGAGACTTCCAGGTCGGCCTGGATGCCCAGTCCCTGGAGGACGGCTTCGACGAGGCCCTTGACGTCATAGAAGTCATAATTTTCCGCTTTGGCCGGCCATTCAGCAGGCGTGCGCTGGCCGTAGAGGAGGCCGCTGACATAGAATTCCTGTTCCGGCAGTTCCGTCAGGGGCAGCTGTTTCGGCCGATAGACCGGTGCGATTTCGTAGATGCCGACAGACGGATTCTTGACGGCCTGGTTGCGGACCAGGACATCCATCAAGGTCGGTACCAGCGTCGTCCGCATGAGCGGGAAGTCTTCCGTAATCGGGTTGAGGATGGGCACGGCGTTGTATACGGCATCGCCGTCCTTGAAGAGGAGCTTCTTCAGCTGGTCCGGGTGCATGAAGCTGAACGTGACCGTTTCGTTGAGGCCGCTGCTGCTGAGGATGGACGAAATCTTTTCGCCTACGTCGTGGTGGAAGCCGGCTTCGCCTTTGGAAATGGGAGCGGCCGGGCGCGTAGACGGGATGTTTTCATAGCCGTAGACGCGGGCTACTTCTTCGGCGATGTCCGGCATTTCCGTGCAGTCGCCGCGATAGCTGGGAACGACGGCCGTCAAGGTATCGCCGTCTTTTTCAATGCCGAACTGCAGCGTTTCCAGGATATGGACCATGTCGGCTTCCGGGATTTCCGTGCCCAGGAATTTGTTGACCTGAGCCGCCGTAAAGGCGATGCGCGTCGTAGCCTGCGGTTTCGGATAGACATCGACGACGCCTTGGGCTACGTCGCAGGCGCCCATTTCCTGGAGGAGCTGGGCACAGCGGTCGATGGATTTGATGCAGCTGTCCGAATCGAGTCCTCGTTCAAAACGGCCGGAAGCTTCGGAACGCAGGCCGAGCATACGGCCCGTATGACGGATGTTGGAGCCTTTGAAGGAAGCACATTCGAGGATGACCGACGTCGTCTGGTCCGTGACTTCCGTATCCATGCCGCCCATGATGCCGGCGACGCAGCAGGCTTTTTCTTCATCGGCGATGACCAGCATGTTGTCGGTCAATTTACGGTCTACATCATCCAGAGTCTTCAAGGCTTCATCGGCTTTGGCCCGGCGGGCGATGAGGTGATGGCCGGCGACTTTATCGTAGTCATAGGCATGGAGTGGGATGCCCAGTTCGATCATGGTGTAGTTGGTAGCGTCGACGACGTTGTTGATGGGACGGACGCCGGACTTGCGCAGGCGCTGCTGCATCCACATAGGCGACTTGCCGATCTTGACGTTCAGGAGCAGGCGGGCGGCATAGCGGCTGCACAGTTCTTCGTCGTCAATGGATACTTTGACCTTGCCGTCGATGGGCGTGTCACATTCTTTGACGGAAATATCCGGGTAACGGGCTTCTTTGCCGCTGAGGACGGCGAATTCACGGGACAGGCCGACCATGGAGAAGCAATCGGCGCGGTTGGCCGTCAGTTCATATTCATAGACGACGTCGCGGACCTGGAGATAGTCGGCCGCATCGACGCCGAGGGGCGTATCGGGCGGCAGGATCCAAATGCCTTCCCGTTCTTCCGGCAAGAGCAGGCTGTCGTCGAAGCCGAATTCGTGGGCCGAGCAGAACATGCCGTTGGACAAGACGCCGCGCAGCTTCGAGCGCTTGATCTTAGTGCCGCCCGGCAGATGAGCGCCGTGGACGGCGACGGGGACGATCTGGCCGACGCGGACGTTGGTCGCAGCCGTGACGATCTGGAGCTGTTCATCCCCCATGTCTACCTGGCAGACGACGAGTTTATCCGCATCGGGGTGCTTGTCGATCTGAAGGATCTTCCCGGTCTTTACTTTCTTGACTTCTGTCCCCCAGTATTCCACCTGTTCGACAGGGATACCGGCAATGGTCAATTTATCGGCAAATGCCTGCATGTCCTGGTTCATGTCGACGTCGACATAATCCTGCATCCAAGTTAAAGAACTTTTCATTATTCATACCCTCCTAGAACTGGTTCAAGAACCGCATATCGTTTTCATAGAACAAGCGCAAATCATCGATGCCGTATTTCAACATGGCAATGCGTTCGACGCCCATGCCGAAGGCAAAACCCGTGACGACGTCCGGGTCATAGCCGTTCAGGCGCAGGACGCTGGGATTGACCATGCCGCAGCCGAGGATTTCCAGCCAGCCCGTGTGGGAGCAGACACGGCAGCCCTTGCCGCCGCACATGACGCAGGAAATATCGACTTCGGCGCTCGGTTCCGTGAAGGGGAAGTAGCTGGCGCGGAAGCGGACTTTCGTCTGCGGTCCGAAGATGTCGCGCAGGAAGTCTTCGAGCATGCCCTTGAGGTCGGAGAAGCGGATGTCCTTGTCGATGATCATGCCTTCCATCTGGTGGAAGACCGGCGAATGGGTCGCATCGTAGTCGCAGCGGTATACCTTGCCCGGTGCGATGATCTTGAAGGGTTCGTTAGGCTTGTGGGCCTGCAAGGTCCGTGCCTGCATGCCCGATGTATGGGTCCGCAGGAGGATGTTATCCGTAATGTACATGGAGTCCTGCATGTCCCGGGCCGGATGGTCTTCCGGCAGATTCAGGCATTGGAAGTTATAGTAATCCGATTCGATATCCGTCCCTTCGACGATGGAGAAGCCCATGCGCAGGAACGAGTCTTCCATCAGGCGCAGAGTCTGATGAAGGGGATGTTCGTGGCCCATGACCGGTTTGCGGCCCGGCAGGGTAATGTCGATTTTTTCCGATTCGATCTTCGCAGCCAATTCCTTGGCCTTGACTTCTTCCATCTTGGCCTTGAGCTGTTCTTCGATGGCATTGCGGGCCGTGTTGACGAGCTGGCCGACTTTAGGCCGTTCTTCTTTGGAAAAATTCTTCATTTCCTTCATGATTGCCGTCAGTTCCCCTTTTTTACCCAGGAACTTGACGCGGATATCCTGTACGTCCTGAAGATGTTCGCTCTTGGCGAGCTGTTCATTGACGGCCGCTTTGATGGCCTCGATCTTATCACTGATCATACTTTCTTCCTCCTACTGGCAAGTACAAAAAAAATAGACTCCCGCCCCCTAAGGGGCGAAAGTCTCATTCGCGGTACCACCCTACTTGATTCTCGATTGTCCTGTAACGGGAACCCCCGTCCTGCCTACTCCGTTCAGCAGGAGGCTCTAAAGTGAACGCATGGAACATCCGGCACGAGGCTCTCAATCTGCGGCCTCGATTCCCTGTAGGCGGAGTCAGTTCCATCCCCTCTTTATCATTGCCATAAATCCCTCTATGGGTTTGTTATATATTGTATCAGTAAAGTGTCTTATTTGCAATAACCAACCGCTGAATTTGGTTGGTGCCTTCGTAAATCTGCATGATTTTGGCGTCACGCATGTATTTTTCGACAGGGTATTCCTTGATATAGCCATAGCCGCCCATGACCTGGACTGCATCGGTCGTGACCTGCATGGCCACGTCGGACGCGTTGCACTTGGCAATGGCCGCTTCACGACTGAAGTCCATACCCTGGTCTTTCATCCAGCAGGCGCGGTGGACCAGGAGGCGGGCTCCTTCGACTTTCATGGCCATATCGGCAATCATGGCCTGGACCATTTCAAAGGAAGCGATGGGTTTGCCGAACTGTACGCGGACCTTGGCATATTCGCAGCAGGCACGGAAAGCGGCTTCGGCAATGCCGACGGAAACGGCACCGACGAAGGGACGGGCTGCATCCAAAGTATCCATGGCGATGTGGAAGCCATAGCCTTCGCGGCCGAGACGGTCTTCGACAGGGACGAAGCAGTCCTGGAAGATGAGCTCCGTCGTATTGGAAGCGCGGATGCCCATTTTATTTTCAGCCTTGCCGACTGTGAAGCCCGGCGTCCCCTTGCGGACGATGAAGGCCGTCAAGCCGCGGATGCCGCCGCTCTTGCGGGTGTTGGCGAAGACGACGAAGACTTCGGCCAGGGCGCCGTTGGTAATGAAGCATTTCGTACCATTGAGGATATAGCCTTTGCCGTCTTCGGTCTTCATGGCCCGCGTCGAAACGGAACCGGCATCGGAACCGGTGCCCGGTTCAGTCAGGGCAAAAGCGGCCAGGTTGTCTTCATTGATGATATCGAAATAGCGTTTCTTCTGGTCGTCGTTACCGGCAATGATGACGGGATACGAGGCCAGGGCATTGGCAGCGACGGTCGTAGCGACGCCGGCACAGCCTTTGCCTAATTCTTCATAAATAGCGGCGATAGTGATGGCGTCGAGGCCGGCACCGCCGAATTCTTCCGGAATGGCGACGCCCAGCAGGCCCTGGGCTGCCAATTTTTCCAGGAGCCCTTCATGGAGTTTTCCCGTTTCATCCATTTCCGAAGCGTAGGGGACGATTTCTTTTTCCACCAGGTCGCGGACAACCTTGATGATTTCTTTCTGTTCGTCGTTATAAGCAAAATCCATCTTTGTACTAACCAACCTTCCCTATAATTACATGATTATCCTATCAATCGAGTTTTTTCAAAATATAAAAAGACGACCGCCCTTTTACGATAATATTACCGCTGGCATCATAACATTCACATTCGACGACAATGGTCTTCCGGCCGTGGTGAATGACCTGGCCCACGCCGGTAATGTGCTCGCCGCCTTTGACACTGCGGATATAGTTCATGTTGATTTCCAGCGTCGTCACCTGGAAGCCCAGGGTCCGGCTGGCCATGCCCATGAGGGTATCGCAGAAAGCGGCCAGGACGCCGCCCGAGGCAATGCCCCGGTAATTGCAGGAATGACGGCTGATATCGAAGCCGATGCGGACGCGGCCGACGTCGAGCTTTTCTACCGTACAGGGCATGCTCTGGAAATAAGGTGTATGCGAATAAATACTGTCCAGCATACGATGCAGCCGTTCTGCCACTTCCGGGCTCACTGCTTCTTCTGGTTCATTCATCCGTATGCCCCCTTTCTCCCTCAAAGACGTAGGCCCCTGTCACAAAGAAGGTGCCCTTGCCATGAGCTAAATAGCGCTGGTCATTATCGTAAAAATCACAGAGGGCGACCATCGTCGTACGGCCGTTATGGATGATCCTGGCTTCGGCCCGGATGACCGTATTGGCAAAAGCCGGACGCAGGTAATTCATACCCAGGTCCAGTGTGAGGACGGCTTTGCCACAGACAGCACAAGCAGCCTCCATCGCCGAATCGGCCATGGAATAGAGGACACCGCCGTACATGGTACCATTGGGATTATCCCATTTCGAGCCTTTATTCTCAAAAGTGAGGATCGTACTCTCTGGTTCAGCCTTTTCGACGTGGAAATCCATAAAGGTATCGAAGGGATTTTTGTGAATTTCTCGTTCCAACCGCTTAGCATCCATTATGACTCCACTCCTTAGGCTAATAACATAAATACCCTTACATTTTACTATACGAACAATCATCCGTCAAACGAAAATACAAAAAAGAGGCTGTCACATCAAGACAGCCTCTTTTAAGGGGCTAGGGGCTAGGGGCTAGGGGCTAGGGGTTAGCGGATGGTTTGAAATTTATGGCCATCTTCTATAAACTACAAACTATAAAGAAAAAGGGACTGCGCATGATGGCAGAATCCTTCATACGACAGCCCCTTTCCCTGACATGCCTGACCTGGTCTTTACCCCCACACTCGCCTGCTGGGACGTTCGCTCATAGACTGCTGTCCCCCACTACTAGCCCTCTCGCGGTATTTCCGCGGCAGGTCTTACTTCTAGGCCGCACTATGATCAGCACCGCTTTGGGTGCCTTACGTGGATCGCTTGGTCTGCGACTGACATCGACTTTCAACCACAGCACATGTCATTGGTACATTATACGGGACGGATCCGCCCCTTGTCAATATCAGAACTTATAGCCCATGCCGACCTGCCAGCCTTTGACATCGTCGTCGTAGTTATCGACGTCGACGCTGCTGCTGCGGTATTTTACGTGGGCATCCCAGTTCGGCGTAATGTCGTAGCCGACACCGACTTCATAGGTATTGACGTCATCGCCGACACCGACGGACGCAAAGCCCTGCCAGCGGGCTGCCAGGGGAATCTGGCCTTTGAGGCCGACCTGATAGCCGTAGGACTTGGTCGTATTATACGTTTCCGTCTTGACGTAGGAGCCGCCGGCAAAGGCCGACAGATACGGCGTAAAGCGGTAATTGCCGACGAGATAGTTTTCGTTGATCTTGTTGTCGCCCTTGGTGTAGTTGTTGACGTACTGGATATCCCAGTGGTTGCTCAGGACGTAGGTGACGTCGCCGCCAGTCAGACGGCTCTTGGCACTGCGGCCGCCTTCTTTCTGGTCGAAGCCATAGTTGGCGTTGGCCTTCAAGTCACCGGGCTGAGGATCGCGGATGGGCGCTGCCATGGCAGCCGAAGTCATGGCCAGGGCGGCCAGTGTCGCTGCGATAATAAGTTTTTTCATAACCTTCCACCTCCATATAATACGGGTTATTTTCTTCCATAATAACGGCTCAGGAGTTCTTCGCCGGCGGCGATGACCTGGCTCATGGGAATAACCGAAATACCTTTATAATTACCTTCGCGGATAATCTGTTTCATGCTCTTGCCCACTTCATAGTGGTTCGTCGATTCCAGGACGATGGCCCGGTCCGTATAGGGGCCGTAAAGCTTGGGATTGCTCGGCCCGTAGAGGGCGACCAGGGGAACGCCCTGGCTGACAGCGACGTGCATAGGGCCACTGTCGTTGGTGATGAACAGCGAGCAGCAGCGGATGGCCGAGGCCAGTTCGCCGATGGTGAATTTCCCGGTGGCAATGATCGGGTCCGATTCCATCTGGGACGTCGCTTCTTTGACCATGGCTTCATCCATGGGTCCGCCAAAGAAGACGCACTTGAAACCGCGGCGGGCGAAGTAGTCGGCAACGGCGGCAAAGCGCTTGGCCGGCCAGCGTTTCTGCGGGACGGCGCTGCCGATATTGAAGCCGATGAGGGCATCGCTGTTGTGGACGCCCTGGGTACGGTAGAATTCCGTCGCCTTGTCATCCCAGGCCTTGCAGGTGAAGAACTGCAGGCCGTCGCTGCGGTAGTCGTCGATGCCCAGCTGGGCCAGGACGTTGATGTACATATCGGCCGCGTGGAGATGGATACGGTCCAGGCGGGTATAGCGGTCCATCAGGGGCCGGACCAGGAAATGGCTCATGCCGACGAACTGCTTGGCGTGGATGACGGCCGCCAGGAAGGACGTCCGTTCATTGGGATGCAGATTGATGAGGATATCGTAGTGATGCTGATGCAAGTGCCGCCCGATACGCCACAGGGCCCGGACGGAATTGTCTTTACCCTTCTTGTCGACCGTGACCAGGTGGTCGATATTGGGGTTGTAGCGGACGACGTCGGCCACTTTCTCATCGATGACGAGGGTGATTTCCGAGCCCTGGGCATGACGGCGCAGGACCTGCAGGAACGGGGTGATGAGGATGAGGTCGCCTAGATGCATGAGAAAGGTGACGATTATTTTTTTGTTGCGCAGATTAATCATAGTTCCACCTTCTTCAGGACGCCTTCATAGACCTGCCACAGTGCATCGGGCGTAATCTGGGCCATGCAGTCCGGATCATCGACCAAGGGCCGTTCCGGCGTCGCCTGGGACGTCGGCGACAGGACCATGTGGATGTAGGCGTCGTCGTTTCCGCCGTAAGGGCCGGTCCGCTGGGGACACGTCGGCCCAAAGAGGGCGATGAGTTCTTTTTTCAAGGCATTGGCCATGTGCAGCGGCCCCGTATCGGCACTGATATAGAGGGCGCTTTCAGCAATGGCCGCCATGAGCTGCCGCAAATCGGTGCGGCCTGTATAGTCGAAGACCTGGCCCGACGAATCATGGTCCTTCAGGGCCTTCCCTTTGGGGACGTCGTCGCCGCTGCCTAAGAGGACGGCGGCCATGCCGGACGCCGTCAGGCGCTGCAGGAATTCCTGCCAATGGGACAAGGGCCATTCCTTGACGCTCCAGCGGGCACCGGGCACGATGGCCACATAGGGTCCGGTCAGGCCGTCCGCCGCCAGACGCTGGCGCCAGGCCCGTCTTTCACCGGTAATATCGGGAAGCGGGAATTCGATGGCATCGACGCGGCCGCCGAGGACGCGGACCGTGTCGAGATAGCGTTCGATGACGTGGTCGTACTTGTGGGGACCCGTGAAGCCTTTGCTGACTAGGAAACTGCCTTCGCGCATTTCCCAGTAGCCATAGCGTTCTTCAGCACCGCTCAACCAGGCGACGATAGCGCTCTTGGCCAGGCCCTGGAGGTCAAAGGATACGTCGAAATGATAGGCATGGAGCGTCCGGCGCAGCTCTTTCCAGTACGATAGGGATTTCAGCCGCTTCTTGTCGATATAGATGACTTCGTCGATATAAGGTTTTCCCGGCAGGACCGGCGCGAACTGTTCATGGACGGCCCAAACGATGCGGGCGTCCGGGCAGTTCTGGCGCAATGCGTAGAGTGTCGGCAGGGCGTGAAGGACGTCGCCGAGAGAGCTCATCTTGATGACCAGTATGTTCTTATATGCTTTCACGGCCCTTCCTTTCTGCGACGATGGCCCGGACGAAATCGTCCAGCCTGCCGCCAGTAAATAAATAGCCATCCATGCCGGCCCGCTGCCCACATTCCACATCGCGGGGCATATCGCCGATCATGAAAGAGTGTTTCAAATCGATATCGTAATCTTTCGCCGCCTGCAGGACCATGCCCGGCGCCGGCTTGCGCCAGTCGCTCTTCTTGTCATAGGCCTTGACCGGCGCCCCTTCAAGATAAGGGCAGTAGTAGACGGCCGTAATGATGCCGCCGGCTTTGGCCGCTTCCCGGCACATCCAGTCGTGGAGGACCTTCATGTCGTCTTCCGTATAATAACCGCGGGCGACGCCGCTCTGGTTGGTGACGACGATGATGGCATAGCCCTCTTCCGTCAGATAGGCCAGGGCCTCTTTGGCCCCGTCCATCCATTCAAAATCCTTGATGAAGCCCAAATAGGATTTGTCGACGTTGAGGACGCCGTCGCGGTCGAAAAAGACGGCCTTTCTCATTCGTAATACCCGTCGCTCTTTTCCAGGATGCTGCAGTATTCCTTGACGGCTTCCGGAAGCAGGGTAAAGCCGCGGTCATAGCCGGCTTCCATGAGCTTCGTCGTGTCGGCCTGGGTATAGCTCTGGTACTTGCCCTTGAGGATGTCCGGGAAGGGGACGTATTCGATATGGCCTTTGCCGCAATAATCGATGACGCCCTGGACGAATTCATTGAACGTATGGCCGATGCCGGTGCCGCAGTTGTAGATGCCTGACAGTTCCGGATGTTCCCAGAAATAGAAGATGACGTTGACTACGTCGTTGACGTAGATGAAATCGCGGATCTGGCCGCCATTTTCATAGCCTGCCGTCCCTTCAAAGAGGGTAATCTTCCCTTTTTCCTGGAGTTCATGGTACTTCTGGTAGATGAGCGAAGCCATGCGGTCCTTGTGGTTTTCCTGGGGACCGAAGACATTGAAATAGCGGAAGCCGACAATCTGGCTCTTGGCCAGGGGCATGACGCGGCGGACGAAGCGGTCGAACTGGAGCTTGGAATAGGCATAGGGATTCAGCGCCTGTTCGCAGGCCGGGTCTTCGCGGAAGCCGTGCTTGCCGCTGCCATAAGTCGAAGCCGACGAAGCATAGAGGAAGGGAATCTTGCGCTGCATGCAGTAGCGCAGGAGATTCTTGCTGCCTTCATAGTTGTTCTTCATCATGTAGCGGCCGTCGTAGTTCATCGTGTCCGAGCAGGCCCCTTCATGGAAGACGACGTCGATGTAGCCGCAGTCGAAGGTGTCGTCGGCCATCTGTTCGTCGAAGTCGGCATAGTCCATATAATCAAAGAAATCAAGGCCCTGGAGGTTGCGGCATTTGCGGCCGTCCGTCAGGTCGTCGACGATGAGGATGTCGTTGATGCCCCGGTTGTTCAACTGTTTTACGATATTGCTGCCGATAAAACCGGCACCGCCTGTTACAATTTTCATAGTTTCCCCTTCTTTACTAAATCAGCTATTTTCTGGATCAGGCCTGTCGTCGAATATCCGTCTTCAAAGGAAATGATCTCGACGCGCTTGACCGATTCCCGGCCGACGACTTCATCAGCTTTGTAATCGCCGCCTTTGACCAGGATATCCGGACGCAGGACCTGTAAAAGTTCTTTCGGTGTATCTTCCTCGAAGATGACCACTTCATCGACGCAGGCCAGGGCACTCAAAAGGATAGCCCGGTCTTCCTGTTTGACCAGGGGCCGTGTTTCCCCTTTCAGGCGCCGCACGGACGCATCGGAGTTGAGGCCGACGACGAGGTGCTGGCCCAGCATGGCCGCCTGCTGCAGGTAGAGGACGTGGCCGCGGTGCAGGATGTCGAAGCAGCCATTGGTAAAGACGACGGTATCGCCCTTCTTCTGCCATTGGCGTATCTTTTCAGCCGCTTCTTCCCGACTCAGGGGCTGATACGGATGCCAGTGGGCCGGCTGCCATTCCTGCCATAATTTGAGCAGTTCGTGGCGATGGATGGGATAGGTCCCGACCTTGGTGACGACGATACCCGCTGCGGCGTTGGCGATCTGCAGGCTCGTGCGAATCGACAAGTGGCCGGCAATAGCCGACAGGAAAGCTGCGGCTACGGTATCACCGGCACCGGATACGTCGAAGACTTCCTGCGCCGTCGCCGGGTTGTTCCACACCTTGCCGTCCCGGCCGATGACGGTGATGCCCTTTTCCGAGCGGGTCACCATGAGGTGGGCGAACTGATACTGCTCATGCAGGATTTCCGCTGCCGCTACGACGGCCTGTCCTTCATTAGCTACAGGCCGTCCCAGGCAGTCGCTCAGTTCTTTCATGTTCGGCGTCACAAAATCGGCGCCGTTGTATTTCGTCCAATCGCTGCCCTTTGGGTCGACCAGGACGGGAATCCCGGCCCGATTGGCTTCTTTGATGATGCTCTGAGCCAGGGAATCGGTGAGGACGCCTTTCTTATAGTCCGACAGGATGATGCCGTCCAGGCCGGCTGCCACGCAGTTGTACAGCCAGGTCATGAGTTGTTCCTCTTCCGTAACGGCCAAGGGCGTCACTTCTTCAAAATCCAGGCGTACCATCTGCTGGCGGGCGCCGAGGATGCGCATTTTCGTCGTCGTCGCGTGGTCCTGGCGCACGACCAGGCCCGACCCGTCGATATGGGCGTCTTCCAGCAGCTGGTGCAGGAGAGACGCGTTTTCATCGTCGCCGATGAGGCCGCCCAGAGAGACGTGACAATCGAGATTGGCCAGGTTCGAGGCTACGTTGGCAGCCCCGCCCAGGACGGACGTCATGTGGTCGACTTTATTGACAGGTACGGGCGCTTCCGGCGAAATGCGTTCCACTTTGCCGAACACATAGCGGTCGACCATGATGTCGCCGATGACGGCGATGCGCAATTCCGGCAGGACATGGTTCAAAAAATGATCGATATAATTTTCTGTCATAATGTTCCTCGATTCCGGTCTCTTATTTCTTTTCTTTCGTGCCCATGAGATGCTGCAGTTCAGCCATGAAACTGTCCAGATCGGCGAATTCGCGGTATACGGAAGCAAAGCGGATATAAGCGACTTCATCGACAGAGCGCAGCTCGCTGAGGACCATTTCCCCTATCTTTTCACTGGACACTTCCTGGGCCAGGGTATTGCGGATGTTACGCTCGACCTTGGTGACGATGTCCTCCAGCTGCTGCCGCGTGACTTCCCGCTTGTTGCAGGCCCGGAGCAGGCCGTTCAATAATTTGTTGCGGTCGAATAATTCATGACGGCCATCTTTCTTGACGACGACGAGCGGCACTTCTTCGACCATTTCATACGTCGTGAAACGGCGGCCGCACTGCTGGCATTCGCGTCGGCGACGGATGGCCTTGCCGTCATCGGTAGCCCGCGAATCCGTTACTTTTGTATCTGCACATTGGCAAAATGGGCATCTCATGTTTTTTCCTCCTACCTTCTTCTCGACGGTATTTTTAAAAAAAAGCGGGTCCGCCGGGATCCGCTTTTTTCATGCTGATTATCTCATCCACGTAGGAATTTCTACGCCGCCGGCATTGTCTTTCGTATCGCCGGCTTTGGCTGCTGTACCAGTGCCCTGGCCAAATGCGGGAATCGAAGACGGTTCTTTGCCAAAACCCGTAGCCACGACAGTGATGCGGATGGAATCTTCCATATCCGGATCAATGACGGAACCAAAGATGATGTTGGCTTCCGGATCGACAGCTTCAGCCACTTTTTCAGCTGCTTCGTTGATTTCGTACAAGCTGATATCCGGGCCGCCGGTAACGTTGAGCAAGATGCTCTGGGCACCGTCGATGCTCGTTTCCAGGAGGGCGCTGTGGATAGCTCCATCGACAGCTTCGACAGCACGGTTTTCACCGGAGCCGACGCCGATACCCATGATAGCTTCGCCCTGGTCGGACATGATGGTCTTGACATCGGCGAAGTCGAGGTTGATGAGGCCTGTCGTCGTAATCAAATCGGAAATGCCCTGTACGCCCTGGCGGAGGACATCGTCAGCGACGAGGAATGCGTCCTTGAGGGGCGTCTTCTTGTCGATGATCTGGAGCAATTTATCGTTAGGGATAGTGATGATCGTGTCGACCTTTTCTTTCAAGTAGTCGGCACCTTTATCAGCGACTTCCTTACGGCGTTTCCCTTCAAAAGAGAACGGCTTGGTAACGACAGCCACCGTGAGGGCCCCCATTTCCTTGGCACATTCGGCAACGATAGGAGCTGCACCGGTACCGGTACCGCCGCCCATGCCGGCTGTGACGAAGACCATGTCGGCACCCTGCAGGGCCTTGACGATTTCTTCTTTGCTTTCCAGGGCAGCCTGTTCGCCGACCTGGGGATTGGCACCGGCGCCGAGGCCGCGCGTCAATTTTTCACCGATCTGGATCTTGACATCGGCTTTGGATACTTCCAGGACCTGGTCTTCCGTATTGACCGAAATGAACTGGACGCCCTGCAAGCCGCTTTCTATCATACGGTTGACAGCGTTGTTACCGCCGCCACCGACACCTATTACTTTTATGTTTGCAAACTCTGCCATATCGCATTTTCCTCCTTCAGACTCTATAACGCACACCCTGTGCAGTAGGATTCCTTATTATTTTACACTATCTTAGAAAATTTATCTACCTGTTTTTGAAAATCAAGGCCCTATGCGCCTTATTTCGTCTTGACAAGGGGCGAGCGCACATCCGTGTCGATGTATTGGACGGCCAGATGATTTTCCTGAACTTCGGCCAGCAGCGTTTCCGTCAGCTTCGCCCGTTCTGCCGGTTCATCGCCGCTGCCCAGGTGGATAGGGATGGAATCGGTCGTATAGGCGACGATGCTTTCGGGATTTCCCACGTTGATTTCAGCGATATTCTTGAGAATATCCGGCGGCAGGCTCTGGAGATAGACCATGGCCGAATGGAGGGTCGGGTCCGTCACCGTATCGCCTAAGAGCAGGTTATCGACTTTCTTGCCCGTCATGATTGGCAGGGATACGCCCTTGATCTGCGGCCCCAGTTCGATGACCCGCCCCGTCTTGTCGACATAGGCGAAGCCGTATAGCGTCGTGATGACAGCGGCTGGCTTGCGTTCTGTCAGGGTGACGTGAATCGTCGCCGGGAATTCCCGCGTCACTGTCGCGTCGGCAATGCGCAGGTCTTTCTTCAGCCGTTCTTCCACATCGTCTGTCGACAACTGGACGACGTTGACATAGGAATAAGCCCCGCAGGCCCGGTAGACATCTTCAAAGGACATGTTCTCGTTGCCATCGACGATGATCGTCCCGAAAGAGACCGGCGCCAGGCGCAGGAAGAGCCAGATGACGAAGACGCCGAGGACCGTAAAGATACAGCCGATACGGCGGCGCCGGGCCCAAATCTGTTTCTGCCGAGCCTTTTTCTTCTTCAGCCGTGCTGCCTGGCGGGCCTTGCGGCGGCGCTGGGCTTCTTTCTTGGCGGCCAGGGCTTCCCGGTCCGGTTCGTTCAGCGGGTCGTTCTCAAGATGAGGAGGAACAAACACATCATGAGGATCGTTAGGCAGCACGACCCGTCGCTGCCCCGTATGATATGATTTCTTTCCCATTAAAACTTACCTACCGATGCTTCCAGCAAAATCTTTTCACACAAATCTTCAAAGGACATTCCCATGGCCCGGGCGGCATCGGGGACCAGGCTGGTCGCCGTCATGCCCGGGACGGTGTTGATTTCCAGGACGAACGGATGGCCTTCTTTGTCGGTCATGATATCGACGCGGGATACGCCGCTGCAGTGGCACAGATGGAAGACATTCAGGGCCAGGTCCTGCATTTCTTTGGTCAGTTCCGGCGAAATCGGAGCCGGGCAGAGATGCTTGGCGACGCCAGGGGCATACTTGGAATAGAAGTCGTACTTGCCCGTGCTGGACACGATCTGGATGACCGGGAAGGCGACGTCGTCCATGACGGCGACGGTGAATTCATCGCCATCGATGAAGGCTTCGGCTACCAGCGAAGCGCTGTACTTGAATGCTTCTTCCAGGGCCGGACGGAGTTCCTCCTTGGTCTGGACGATGACCGTGCCGATGCTCGAGCCCTGGCCGGACGACTTGATGACGACAGGCAGGTCGAAGCGCTGTTCAATGTCGGCAGCGATGGCTTCGCGGTCCTGAGTGGCGAAATAGTAGGCAAAGGGCGCTGTGGCAATGCCGGCCCCCTGGAAAGCGGCCTTGCTCATGACCTTGTTCATGCCAACAGCACTGGCCATGACGCCGGGACCGGTATAGGGGAGCCCCATCATTTCACACAAGCCCTGGATGACACCGTCTTCGCCGTAGCGGCCGTGAAGGGCGTTGAAGACGATGTCGATACCCTTTTCGGTCAAGGTCTTGGCGAATTCTTTCGGTACGAGTTCGATCGTTTCGATGTGATATCCCTTTTTCGTCAAAGCGTCAGCAATGGCAGCCCCAGTGCGGCGCGATACTTCTGCTTCTGTCGAAGGACCGCCGACGACGACGGCAATTTTTTTATCTTTCATGTCTTCCATTTCCTTATTTCTCCATTTCTTTAGCTTCAGCGAGATAGGCTTCGCCGACTTTATAAATGTCTCCGGCCCCCATGGTGATGACCAGGTCGAGAGGCCGGGAATTTTCCTTTAAATAAGCCACTAAGTCTTCTTTGTGCGGGATATAGGTGACATCTTGTCCCGTCGTTTCCTTGACCTTCTTGGCAATGAGTTCCCCTGATACACCGGGGATGGGGTCTTCACCGGCACTGTAGACGTCGGTGACGATGAGTTTATCGGCTTTGGCAAAGGCGCTGCCGTACTGGTCGAGGAGCAGCTTCGTCCGCGTGTAGCGGTGCGGCTGGAAGAGGCAGACGACGCGGTGCGTCCCCATATCGCGGGCAGCCGTCAAGGTCGCATTGATTTCCGTCGGATGGTGGGCATAGTCGTCGACGACCCAGACGTCACCGACGAAGCCCTTGGTCTGGAAACGCCGTTTGGCGCCGTGGAAATGGCTCATGGCCGACGCGATGCCGTCGAAGGGCAGGCCGCAGGCATCGGCGACGGCTGTCGTCGCCAGGGCGTTGAGGACGTTGTGGCGTCCCGGTACGTTGAGGACCATATCCCCCATCTTTTCGCCGTGCTTATAGACGGAAAAATGGAGCTTGCCCTTGAGGTAATGCAGGTCGCTGGCCTGATAGTCCGCCGGCTGTTCGATGCCGTAAGATACGTAGCGGCGGCCCGTCTGCGGGGCCAGGGCGCGGATCTTGTCGTTTTCAAAGCACAAGACGGCCAGGCCTTCTTCAGGGTCGAGCTTCTGGATGAACTGCTTGAAAGCGGCGATGACGTTTTCCAGCGAGCCGTAATGGTCCATATGGTCGGCGTCGATATTGGTGACGACGGCGATATAAGGGTTCTGCTTGAGGAAAGTCCCATCGCTTTCATCAGCTTCGGCGATGACATAGGCGCCTTTCCCCAGGATGGAATTGCTATGCAGGTAATCGACTTCGCCGCCGATGACGATGGTCGGGTCCTGATGACATTCTTCAAAGACCTGGCCCAGCATGGACGATGTCGTCGTCTTGCCGTGGGCACCGGCTACGGAAATCCCCTTCCCCCAGCTCATGATATGGACCAGGGCATCCGAGCGATGGATGACAGGAATACCGCGGCGGCGCGCTTCGGCCAGTTCCACATTGGTATCGCGGATAGCCGATGAAATGACGACGACCTGGGCGTCCTGCAGGTTTTCCGGACGCTGGCCGATACAGATACGGGCCCCTTTTTTGGCGAACTGTTCCGTTACCGGAGACGCTTTGAGGTCCGAACCGGACACATGATATCCTTTTTCAATGAAAACATTGGCAATTGCCCGCATCCCAGCGCCGGCAATGCCGATAAAATGAACGTTGGTAACATCGTTCAGATTAACCATAGGTTTATTCCACACCCTTCTTTTCCTCTTACGGACGACGTTTGCGGGCAATCGACAAGGCCAGTTCGGCAATATCGTGTGCCGCCTGTGGCTTGCCCATGGAGCGGCTGGCTTTCGCCATCGCTGCCAGTGCCTTCGGATCGTCTTTTAAATGAATGATTTCTTCTAACAATTCCCGGCCTGTCAGCATCTTGTCGAGGATCATCTTGGCAGCGCCGCACATGACCAGGGCCTGGGCATTGTAGCGCTGGTGGTCTTCGGCTGCATAGGGATAGGGAATGAGGATGGACGGCACGCCGCGGACGGTCAGTTCAGCCAGACCGACGGCACCGGCCCGGTAGACGGCCAGGTCGCAGGCGGCCAGGGCGTCGGGCATATGATGCAGGTACGGGATGATACGGCTTCCCTTGCCATAGCGGCCGCGGCATTCGATGCCCGGCAGCTGCTTGACGACGCGGTCGTATTCATGGTCCCCCGTGACGTGGAGAATCTGGATATGGTCGTCGTTGCGGAAATACTTGTGGACTTCGATCATCGCCGTGTTGATGCTGCGGGCGCCGCGGCTGCCGCCGGCGACGAGGAGCGTAAACTTATCCGGGTCCAGGCCCAGGGCCTTGCGCCCTTCTTCCCGCGTCACCGTGAGGATATCCTTGCGGACGGGATTGCCCGTATAGACCAGGATATCCTTGCGCTTGAAACGGGCCGCTGCCTCTTCATAGCCCAGGGCTACGCGGTTGACGAAGCGGCTCAAAATCGTATTGGTAACGCCGGGGATGACGTTCTGTTCCTGTATCAGTGTGGGCACACCACTCAGGCTGGCTGCCAAAAGGACCGGACCGCAGACGAAACCGCCCGTCCCGATGACGACGTCCGGTTTGAATTTGTGGATAATGCCTTCTGCCTTGATCAGACTGCCTGCCGTCTTGCCCAGGGTGACGAGGTTGCGGACAGAAATCTTCCGTTCCAGGCCCCGCACGTCGAGGGTGACGAAAGGCAAGCCTTCTTTAGGGATCAATGTATTTTCCAGGCCGATTTTGGAGCCGACGTAGAGAAATTCGGTGGGCTCAATGTCGGCAATCGCCCGGGCAATGGTAATCGCCGGGTAGATATGGCCGCCTGTGCCACCTCCGGAAATAATGACTCGACGCATGTTCCTGCCTCCTGTTGTTTCTTCTAAATATCGTTAAATGGCGTTGACGATGCCCTTGAAGACACGTCCGCGCTGTTCAAAATTATCATACATGTCAAAGCTCGAGCAAGCCGGCGACAAGAGGACGGCCTGCGGTGCCTTGGCAATTTTGCGGGCCAGCATGATGGCCCCTTCCATGCTGTAACCAGTGCGGCGGATATCCTGGATACCCGCCTTCTTGGCAGCGGCTTCGAAGCGTTCGGCCGCATCGCCGATGAGGATCAGCGTATCGACGCGTTTCGCCGCCAAGGCCATGAAGTCATCGAGGGGCGTCTTCTTGTCATAGCCGCCGGCAATGAGGATGAGGTGCCCCTGCGGGAAGGCTTCCAGGGCCTTCATGGACGCATCGACGTTGGTCCCCTTCGAGTCGTTGTAATAGGTGACGCCGTGGATGGTCCGCACTTTTTCCAGGCGGTGTTCGACGCCTTTGAAAGCCTTGAGGACCTGGCGGATGACGTCGAGGGGCGCTCCGGCAGCATAGGTCAAGAGAATCGCAGCCAGGCAATTCTGGATATTATGCTTGCCGAAGAGGTGCAGGTCCGTTTCGGCACAGACGACGGTATCCTGGCCATGGAGGCGCAGGATAAGCTGTCCGTCCCGATAAAAGGCCCCTTCCGGGACTTCGCCGCACGTCGAGAAATAGACGACCGTACCGGTCATGTCTTTCGCCATGGCCCGTACCCGTTCGTCATCGTAATTGAGGACAGCGTAATCGCCCTTGTCCTGGTTGAGGAAAATCCGTTCCTTGGCAGCGGCATAGCCTTCCATCGTATGATGGCGGTCCAGGTGGTCCGGCGTGATGTTGAGGATTGTCGCGGCCTTGGCCTTGATGCTGTGCGTGAATTCGAGCTGGAAACTGGACAGTTCAGCGACGACGACGGCTTCTTTTGGCAGGTTGTCGGCCTGGGCCGACAGGCCGTAGCCGATATTGCCGCCGACGGGGGAGTCACCACAGGCCGCAATGGTCATTTGGCCGACCAGGGTCGTCGTCGTCGTCTTGCCATTGGTCCCAGTAATGCCGATCATGTCAGCATCGGTGACCCGGCAGGCGACTTCGACTTCACTCCAGATTGGCAGGCCGCGGCGGGCCGCTTCTTTCATGATCGGGATTTCCGGAGAAATGACCGGCGACGGGACGACGACATCCATGCCGTCCAAAAGAGCCGTTTCCTGGCTGCCGAAGACCAGCTGGACGCCGGCGGCCTTTATATCCGGCCACGGCTGTTCCGCCGTGTCGATGGCCTTCATATCATTCAGCGTAACGGACCCGCCATGACCTGCCAGGGCCAGAGAGGCAGCGCGGCCGCTGATGCCTGCGCCGATGACTAAGAAATGTTTTCCAGAAAAATCCATGATGCTCATTGCCAACACCTGCTTTATATAAAATATCGTAGTTCAATCAGAAAAGCCGCAGGCCCTATTTGCAGGCCAGTACGACGATAATGGACAGGATCGCCATGAGAGCCGAGAAGCTCCAGAACACAGTGACGACCTTGACTTCACTCCAGCCAGACAGCTCAAAGTGGTGGTGGATCGGGCTCATCTTGAAGACGCGGACACCGCGGGTCTTGAAGGAAATGACCTGGATGATGACCGACAGGGCTTCGATGACGTACAAGCCGCCAGCCAGGATGAGGAGCAGTTCCGTCTTGGTCAAAATGGCCATAGCTGCCAGGGCACCGCCCAGAGCCAAAGAGCCCGTATCGCCCATGAACATCTTGGCCGGATGCTGGTTATAGAAGAGGAAGCCCAGGCAGGCCCCGGTCAGGGCCGTGCCAAAGATAGCGAAATGGGTATAGCCCAGGGCGACGGCGATGACGACGTAGGCAACGGACGTAATGGCGCAGGACCCGGCAGCCAGGCCGTCGAGGCCGTCGGTCAGGTTGACGGCATTGCTCGTGCCGACGATCATGACGAAGACGAAGAGATAGTAGAACATGCCCAAATCGACAGTGATGGAAGTAAAGGGAATCCACAAGGTCGTCGGGAAATGGAGAAAGGCATCGAGGATGTAGCAGAAAATCGCGGCCATGACGAACTGGCCGGCCAGTTTCTGTTTCGCCGTAAGACCCAGGTTGCGGTGCTTGATGGCCTTGATGCTGTCATCGAGGAAGCCGATGACGCCATGCCCCAAAGCCAGGAATAAGGCCAGGCCTTTGCGCAGGTCCATCGGATCGAAGATGAGGCACGATACGGTCAGCGCCGTCAGGATGAGGATGCCGCCCATAGTCGGCGTCCCGGCTTTATATTTGTGGCTCTGCGGCCCTTCTTCCCTTTCGGACTGGCGGGCATGGAATTTTTTCAATTCCTTGATGACCAGCGGTCCGAAGACCAGGCCGATGACCAGGCTGACGATGAAGCTGAGAATCAGCATTTTAAACATTCACATTACTTCCTTTCAAAATAGGGCAGTATTTTTTCCATGGCAAAGCTCCGCGAGCCCTTGAGGAGGACTGTATCGCCATCGTGGAGGAGTTTTTTCAGCTGGCGTGCCGCCTGTTCATGCGTATCCGTCGTATAGACGGCCGTCATGCCTGCAGCTTTCGCCGATTGAGCGATATCTTTGGCTAAATCGCCCATCGTGATGAGGGCATCGAGACCGGTCTGGGCGACGAGGCGGCCAATGGTTTCGTGTTCCCGTTTCGCCCAGTCTCCCAGTTCGCCCATGCCGCCGAGGACGGCGATCTTGCGGCCCTTTGTCAGCAGGTCCAGCGTGCGGATGGCTTCGGCCATGGACGCGGGATTGGCATTATACGTATCGTTGATGAAGGTATACGGCCCGATATGCAGCAGTTCCTGGCGCATGGCCATGCCGTGGTACGATGCCAGGCCGTGCTGTATCTCAGCCGCGCTCAGGCCCGTCAGCTGGCCGACGGCAATGGCTGCCAGGGCATTGTAGACGTTGTGGCCGCCGATGACCGGCACGGAAACGTCGAAAGACTGGCCGGCGCCGCTGCAATGGAAGCGGACGCCCTGCTGGTCGCAGACGATATGGTCTGCCCGTACAGCCGCCTGGTCATCGGTCCCATAGAGGACAGTCTTCCCTTTGCACAAAGCCGTCATCGGGCGGACGAAGGGATCGTCGCCATTGAGGACAGCCGTCCCCTTTTCATCCAGGGCCTGGACGAGTTCGGCTTTGGCCTTGGCGATATTTTCCTGCGAGCCCAGCAGTTCGATATGGCTCTTGCCGACGTTGGTTACGACGCCGATAGTCGGTTCGCCGATGGCAGCCAGTTCGGCAATCTGCCCTAAGCCGCGCATACCCATTTCTACGACGCAGGCTTCGTGGTCCGGCGTCAGCTGCAAGAGCGTCTTGGGCAGGCCGATTTCGTTGTTGAAATTCTTTTCCGTCTGCAAGACACGGTACTTTTCGCTGAGGACGGTAGCGATCATATTGCGCGTCGACGTCTTGCCGACCGAACCGGTGACGGCTACGACGGGGATGGCAAAGCGGCGGCGGTGGAAGCGGGCCAGGTCCTGATAGGCCTTGAGCGTGTCGGCGGCGACGAAAATCGGCGCCGTCAGCCCTTCATATTCCGGACGCACTTCCGATACGACTGCCCCGGCAGCGCCGGCAGCCAGGGCCTTATCTACGAAATCATGGCCGTTGAAAGACGTCCCTTTGAAGGCGACGAACAACGAACCCTTGGCGATGGCCCGCGTATCCGTGCAGACATCGCTGAAAGACACAGAGGCGGCCGGCTTCAGGAGCCGGGCGCCAGTGGCCTGGATTATTTCTTCGCTAGTAAAAGCAGCCATTATTTATCTCCTCTGTGCAGTGCATGGACGGCGTTGCGCGCTTCTTCGCGGTCATCGAAATGAATGGTCCCGTCGTTGAGGATCTGATACGTTTCATGGCCCTTGCCGGCGATGACGATGATGTCGTTGGTCTGGGCCAGTTCGACGGCGCGGTAAATGGCGTCGCGGCGGTTGACGATGACTTCATGGTGCTGACCCGGTTTCAAACCTTCCTTGACGCCCGCTTCGACTTCGGAAACGATGGTTTCCGGGTTTTCCGAGCGGGGGTTATCAGACGTGACGATAGGGATATCGGCCAGTTCGGCGCCGATGCGGCCCATGATGGGGCGCTTGGTCTTATCGCGGTCGCCGCCGCAGCCAAAGACGGCGATGATGCGGTTCGGCTTCATGGCCCGCGCCGTTTCCAGAGCCTTCTGCAGGCTGTCCGGCGTATGGGAATAGTCGACGACGATGGCGAAATCCTGACCGGCTTCGACGAGTTCAAAACGGCCCGGTACGGAGTGAAAGGTCTGGATAGCCTTGTCGATAGTGGCTTCATCGACGCCTTCGGCATGGGCTGCGCCGATGGCAGCCAGCGTATTGTAGACATTGAACAAGCCCGTGATATTCATGTTGAGGTGGACGTTGACGAAGGGGCCGACGACATCAAAGGAGGATTTCTTCAATTCGACTTTCAAGTTGGACCCTTTGAGGTCGGCATCCTTTTCGACACCGTAGGTCAGGACCTTGCAGTGGCAGGCCTGGAGGATATCCTTGGACCAGGGATCGTCGATATTGACGACAGCCGTCTTGTTTTCCTTGACGTGGTCGGCAGCGGTCAGGCTCTGGAAGAGCTTGGCCTTGGCGGCGACGTAGTTTTCCATGGTCTTGTGGAAATCGAGGTGGTCCTGGGTCAGGTTGGTGAAGACAGCCGTATCGTATTCGATGCCGGCGACGCGGTTCAAGGCCAGGGCATGGCTGGAAACTTCCATGACGACATGGGTCATGCCCTTTTCCTGCATGAGGGCCAGGAAGTGCTGGAGTTCGACGACATCCGGCGTCGTGTTGTGGATCGGCAGTTCTTCATCGTCGATGAGGGCGTGGATGGTGCCGATGACGCCGACATGATAGCCTGCAGCCCGCAGGATATGGGCGATGATGTGAGTCGTCGTCGTCTTGCCGTTAGTGCCGGTGACGCCGATCATGCGCATCTTCTTGCCCGGATAATCATAAAAGAACGGGACTATGTCTTCCAGGGCGTGATGGATGTCCGGTACCTGGATCTGGATAGTGCTCTTGGGCAGGTCGAGGTGTTTCGTCGTCAAGACGGCGACGGCCCCTTTTTCGACAGCCTGGGCTGCAAAGGCGGCGCCATCGACGTGGACACCGGAAATGCAGACGAAGAGATAGCCCGCTTCAATCTGGCGCGAATCCGATGAAATACCGGTGATCACCGTATCGGCACTGCCATTGAGATTATAAATGCCCTTGATCTGTTTACAAAGTTCTCCTACCGTTTTGGTCATAATCATAGGTCCTCCTTGTGACTTCTTTCTGTATTCTCTACAAGCTAAACAACAATGAGGTCGTCGCACGAAGTGCGTCGACCTCTCGGTTTTAAGCAATTATCGACGTTTTCCCCTTGCGGCCTGGTCCGTCTGGCTCCCGTAAAGGATCCGTGACGGTGCTACCATGCCCAGTCGCTTCGTCGCGGTCGTGTAAATTCGTTCCGGTGTTTCCAATTTGGAAATCTCGACGCGCAGTTCATCGTTTTCACGCTGCAGCTGCTGCGTCTCGCGCTTCACCTCCATGAGTTCTCCACTCTGCTGATACGCCCAGGATGTCAGTAGATTGGACACGATCACGATAGCCGCAATCATTCCAATCGGCAGCAGGACGTAAGCCGCCCCCCGCCGGATTGCGTCTACGGCAGCCGTCCGCCATAAGGGTATGCTCTTATCACCATGTATGTTCCCGGCTTTCCTCACCAGCATACGCAACACATCCATTTCCATGATCATAGCCCGGCCCCGTTACTTGCGGATGCCGACGCGGAGCTTCGCACTGCGGGCCCGCGGATTCGTATCCAGTTCTTCCTGCGACGGCAGGATGGGCTGGCGCTTCGCTTTTAGGATGGCATGATGATGGCACGTACAAACGGGCATGTCCGGCGGGCAGATACAATCTGTCGCCAAGAGCCTCAACGTCTGTTTGGCAATGCGGTCTTCCAGGGAATGGAAGGTAATGACGCACAGCCGTCCGCCCGGCTTCAGGCGCTGGGCAGCCTGTTCCAGGGAATCGTGAAGGATTCCCAGTTCATCATTGACTTCGATACGGATGGCCTGGAACGTCCGTTTGGCCGGATGGGGTCCGTCCTTTCGGGCACCGGCCGGGATGGCCTTCTTGATGACCTGGACCAGTTCTTCTGTCCGTTCCAAGGGCTTTTCCCGCCGCGCCTCGACGATGAAGGCCGCAATGCGCTTGGCCCACCGTTCTTCGCCGTAGGTCTTGATGATGCGGTATAAGTCGGCCTGGCTGTAGCCATTGACGATATCGTAAGCGCTGCGCTTCTGGTCCCGGTCCATGCGCATGTCCAGGGGACCGTCCTGCATGTAGGAAAAGCCCCGTTCCGGCGTATCGAGCTGATAGCTGGACACGCCGAGGTCGAACATGACGCCGTCCACCTTTTCTATCCCCAATTCATCGAGCACGTCTGGCAGATAGCGGAAATTCCGCTGTACCAGGATACGCCGGCAGGCCGTATCCTTCAGCCATTCCGTCGCCGCTGCAATGGCGTCCCGGTCCTGGTCGAGGCCGATGAGCGTCGCTTTAGGCGACAAGCGTTCGGCCAGCGCTCGGGAATGACCACCGCCGCCGAGTGTACAATCGACATAGATCCCGTCAGGGTCGGTAATTAAGTTATCTATGGTTTCTTTACGAAGCACACTGACGTGATGAAAATTCATAATTCCTCCTAAAAATCCAAGTCCAGGGCATCGTCGAGACTTTCCGCAATTTCTTCCATGACCGGTACGGTCTTGGCAGCATACGCTTCATAAGCGTCTTTGCTCCAGATTTCGACCTTATCCCCTGTCCCCAGGACAGTCACATCCTTGACCAGCTTGGCATAGGCCCTCAATGTCGCCGGAATCAGGATGCGGCCTTGTTTATCGAATTCTACTTCGGCAGCACTGCCGAAGACAAACCGCTTGAAGGCGCGGACATTTTCTTTAGAAGCCCGGAGTTTTTTCAAACTGCCGGCCAACCGCATCCACGCCTCCATCGTATAGACAGAAAGGCAGCCTTCCAAACCGCGGGTAACGACGAACTTTGGCCCTAGTTCGTCCCGAAATTTGACAGGCAAAATAACGCGACCTTTTGCATCGATGGTATGTTCATATTCACCCATAAACATAAGGCCGCAACTCCTTTCACTTTTCACCACATTTTACCACATTTCCACACGCCGTGACAACATAATGGCGAAAAAAAGAAGTTTTGCCTGAAAGTTTCTTCTTTCAGACAAAACTTCTTGGGGAGATTCGTGGTTCGTAGTTCGTAGTCCAAGTTAAAAGTTTGCAGTTTGAAGTTTGTAGTGAGCAGTTTGAAGTTTGTAGTGAATAGTTTTAAATTTAAAGCCATCTTCTACAAACTCCGTACTACAAACTATAGAGAAAAGTAACTTCACATAATGACAGGAACCTGAGTGCGTCTCCTCTGGCGGGCCGCCCTTTGGGCGGCCCCTACAGCATGTTTACGACGATGGGCTCGGTGCGCAATTTGTGGAAATCGCAGCGCCGGACAAGTTCATCCCGGCTATAGCGGCGCCGTTCCGGCACCAGGCCGCCGGCGTAGGCCAGGTAGGATAAGATGTCTTCTGCCGTAAGGCCCCGGTCCCGCAAGGAGCGGATAGTGATGCCGTGCTGGCGCTTGGACAGGCGGTTCCCGACTTCATCGACGAGCATGGGCACGTGGGTGTATACGGGCGGCGTATAACCCAACGTTTCCATGAGCCATATCTGCTGGGCCGTCGACGATAACAGGTCTTCGCCGCGCAGGACATGGGTGATGGCCATGGCCCCGTCGTCGACGGAGACGGCCAGCTGATAGGCATACATGTCGTCGGCCCGGCGGACGACGAAGTCGCCGCAGCAGCGCGTCAAGTCTTCGTGGAACGGCCCGTAGACGCCGTCTGTAAAGGAAATGGTCCGTTCCGGCACATGGACCCGCCACGACGGCTTCTTGGTCATCTGCTTCCGCTGGGCTTCGCTCAGGCCGTAGCAATGGCCGTCGTAGACGGTATGCTCGCCGGCATGAGGGGCGCCGACGGCCTGCAGGCGGGTGCGGCTGCAATAACAGGGATACAAGAGGCCGGCGGTTTTGAGTGTATCCAGGGCCGCCGCATAGCGGTCGTATCGTTCCTGCTGGATGTACGGCCCGTAAGGTCCGCCTATGTCAGGCCCTTCATCCCAATCGAGGCCCAGCCAGTGCAGGTCTTCCATGAGGGCCTGGGTAAAGATGGGTTTCGATCGCTGTTCATCAATATCTTCGATCCGCAGGACCAAGGTCCCGCCGGCCTGGCGCACTTGCAGCCAGGCCAGGAAAGCCGACCAGACATTTCCCAAATGGATATAGCCCGTCGGGCTCGGCGCAAAACGTCCGCGCATGACACTCACATCCTAATCGGGCAGCGAAATGAGGCTGGTGAACAAGTCCTTCGCTTCGCGTATCTTGGCTTCACTGCCCATGACGCAGACATTGTCATCGGCCATGACGGCGCGGATGCGCGGTGCCAGAGCCCGGATGTCGGCGGCCGTCGTCGCCAGCAGCTGGTCCCGGCGCTGCTGAGCAATGGCATCAGTGGTCCCCGTGAAATAGCGGGTCATGGCCTTGGCCCCCCGCAGGGACGGCGTCAAGGGGATGTCGATGCGACTCAAGGTCCCGATGACGTATTTCGTCATTTCCCGGTCAGACACGTCGAAGGATTCCAGATAATCTGCCAGGGCATCGTAGGCTTCGACGCTGGAGCGGAGATTGGGGTCGCGGTACGAGCAGAAGACCATGTCGCCGTTGTCATAGAAACGGGTGAAGGCGCCGTACGCCCCGCCCTGGACGCGGATCTTCGTCCACAAGTAGCCGTACTGGAGGATCGTATCGAGGACCATGAGCGAGCCGTCGTAGTCGTAGCCGTGGCTGCGGAAGTTGCCGCCTTTGGCGACGTACTGGACCGTGCCGCTGGTCATGATGCCTTCATTCTTCCGGGACAGGCCGAAATCGCACAAGCCCTGGAGCTTTTCGCCCTGCGGCAGGGCCGTGATCCACGACGACACAGTGTTTTTCGCCGTCTGCCAGTCGTCCCGGCTGGCCGTCACTTCCAGGGTCAGGGCCGAACGGGTGAAGATCTTCTTCATGACCGCAGCGAGTTTGGCGCCGATGGCTTCGGCGTCCGTGTGGATGCGGCTGGCGACATCGGTAATGAATTCGTAGTACGACAATTCCCCGGCGTCGCAGAAGGCTTCGACTGGCGAAACGTAGGACAAGACGCGGTGCATGACGATCGTATGGCCCCGGCGGAAGGCATCCATATCCCAGCCGGCCTTCGTTTCTTCCACGAGTTCGACCAGGCGGTCCTTATTCGTGAAGACCGTATGCAGGGAGATTTCCTTCAACAAATCGACGAGTTTGTCCAGGTTCTGCGTCAGGCCTTTGGCCTTGAAGCGGAAGACCGGCATGTAGTCCTTGTTGTCCGTCCGGTTCGAAAAGGCCGACACGCTGTAGTCGATGCCGCCCGTGTACAAGTCGATGAGCGACGCGATGTCCCCATACGTATGGTCTGTCGTATCCATATCGCCGATGAGGTCGCTCAGCAGGTAGACATAGGAAATTTCTTCCCGTGTCAGGCCGTGGAGGTCGAAGTAGGCATTGACATAAGTAATGCCGTTCGTTTCATCCGGGACATAGCAGACCGGGACGCCGCCTACATCCTGCTGTTCCATGGCAATCGTGTCGGCCTTCTTTTCCAGGTCGTCCCGGGTCAGGGTCGGAATCGTTTCCAGGGCTTCCGGCGAGTCCGGCGTGGCCTGCCGCTTCTGCAGGGCCTGGGAGTCGGCTACGATGGCGTCGATTTCTTCTTTCGAGAGCGAAGCCTTGTAAACAGCCAGCTTGTCGGCCAGGGCCTTGTCGTGCCGTTCGGTCAGGCCCGGTTCCGGTACCAGTGAGATCAGGGCGTAATAGGGATTGTCGAGGATGTATTTCTGGATGAGGCCTTCAAAGTAGCCGTTGTCGATGCCGCGGCGCAACACATCCAGGGAGCCTTCATAAGACAGGGCAGCCAGGGGATCCATATCGTAGAGCCACGTATCCATGCAGCGGATGCCGTAGATGAGGCCCTTCGGGCGGCCGACGAAATCGGCTTCGCGCAGGATGAATTCCGTCCGGTTCAAAGCGCCTGTGAGCAGGGTCTTGTCCAGGCCGTCGCGGACCATGTTGCTGAGGACGTCGCGGACGATGGGCAGGATCTTGTCCTGTTTATCCGGGTCCGAGCCATTGACGGAAATGCCCCACATGGGCTGCAGGAGACCGTCCTGGAAGTCACCGGAAATATCCTTGCCCAGACCGGCATCGACCAGGGCTTTCTTCAGCGGCGCTGCCGGCGACTGCAGGAGGACGTAGGTCAGGACTTTGAAGGCCATGGCTACCGTCGGGTCCAGGGCGTCGTCGATGACATAGGTCAGGCTGTGCAGCGTCTTGTGGTCCGTCTTTTCTCCCGTGGCAATGCCGTAGGGGAAGGTCTGGACCTGGCTGCCCGGGCAGGCCTGGCGGCCGATGGCCGAATCGATGGTCTGGGCCTGGAACTGGCTCAGGTATTCGCCGTCGATGAAGGCCAGGGTCTGGTCGATATCCATATCGCCGTAGAGGAAGATATAGCTGTTCGACGGGTGATAATATTTGGCGTGGAAAGCGGCAAAGCCTTCCTGCGTCAAGTTCGGGATATCATCGGGGTTGCCGCCCGATTCGACGCCATACGTCGTATCCGGGAAGAGGGCATCCATGACGTGCCGTTCCATCTGCGAGTCCGGTGAAGAGAAGACGCCTTTCATTTCGTTATAGACGACGCCGCGATAAGTCAGCTCGTCGTCAGCCGAGTCGAGATGATAATGCCAGCCTTCCTGCATGAGGACCTGTTTGTCCTTGATCATGTTCGGGAAGAAGACGGCGTCGAGATAGACGTCCATGAGGTTCTTGAAATCAGCAGCGTTGCGGCTGGCTACGGGATACATGGTCTTGTCCGGAAAGGTCATGGCGTTGAGGAAGGTGTTGAGCGAGCCCTTCACCAGTTCGACAAAGGGTTCCTTGAGGGGGAACTTCCGCGAGCCGCAGAGCGTCGAATGTTCGCAGATATGGGGTACGCCAGTGCTGTCGGACGGCGTCGTCCGGAAGGAAATGGAAAAGACCTTATTGTCGTCGTCATTCTGGATATATAACAGGCGGGCACCGGACTGGACGTGGTGCAGCTCATAGGCCTGGCTGTGCAGTTCCGGTACGTAACGGGACCGGTCGACGGCAAAGCCATGGATCATCTGTTTTTCTTGTAACTTCATAAAAATGCTCCTTCATTTCTTATTATATAATGTATTATAGCTAGTATCATGCTTGCAAAAGTAATCGCTTCAAGTCCCCTACGGTCGCTGCCGTGTAATCGGGCTGGAAGGCCTTCCGTTCCGCTTCATCGCCATAGCCATAGGTGACATAAATGACGGGCAGGCCCAATTCGTGGGCGCCGATGATGTCGGAACGGCGGTCGCCGACCATGACGGCGTCGCCCTTTTCCACCGGGCCCAGGCCAGCCAGGATGCGCCGCATGACGTCGGCCTTGGTATCAGTCCCGCCGACGGCCGGTCCGGCAATGGCTTCCACATAGGGAGCGATGCCGAATTTCTGGCAGATCGCCTCGGCATGGACCTGGGGCTTCGATGTAGCGACGAACGAGCGGATGCCCGCTTCCTTCATGGCCTTGAGCATGGGAACGATGCCATCGAAAGCCCGGTTCTCAAACTTGCCGATCGAGCTGTAGCGTTCCTGGAAATAGGCATAAGTCTGACGGGCCTTTTCCGGCGAAAAGCCATAGACGTCTTCAAAGGTCGTCAACAGCGGCGGCCCGACGATAGTATGCTGATCCAGACGGCCTTCTGTCGATTCGCCCATCTGTTCCAGGGCATAGGCAACGGACTTGATGATGCCTTCCTTGGAATCGGTCAGGGTCCCGTCGAGATCGAATAAAACGTATTTATACATGTAACTTCTCCTGTGAAACTATACTTATTGTGTGCCCTATCTATTTGTGTACCCTATCTATTTTAGCCTGCTTTGTCAATATTTGCAATCATTTATACAGGGCAAAGACCGTGAAAAAATTCCCATTGTTGACCGTTTTAGTATACTTATGGTATAATGACTTTACATTAACAAAGAATCATTTTCTCTTATGTCCATTACGTAGAAAGGAAGTGTCCTGATGAAAAATGTCATCCGCCCCTCTTACGATTTATATATCAATGGCCGCTGGGTCCCGTCCAGCGACGGTTCTACCTTTAAAGCCATCAACCCTGCCAACGGTGAAGTCCTGTCGGTCTGTGCCGAAGCGACGCAGGACGACGTCAACGCCGCTGTCCGCGCCGCCCAGGCTGCCTTCCCGGCCTGGAAGAACGTATCGCCCCGAAAACGACAGGCCATCCTCTTGAAAATCGCCGACATCATCGATAAGAATGCCGACACGCTGGCCCTCATCGAAACCTTGGACAACGGCAAGCCCATCCGGGAAACGAAGGCCGTCGACATCCCGGCAGCAGCCGACCATTTCCGCTACTTCGCCGGAGTCGTCCGCAGCGAAGACGGCCGGGCGTCGACCCTGGACGACCACACGCTGAGCCTGGTCATCCACGAACCGATTGGCGTCGTCGGCCAGATCATCCCGTGGAACTTCCCCTTCCTCATGGCCGCCTGGAAACTGGCACCGGCCCTGGCCGCCGGCTGTACGATCATCCTCAAGCCATCGAGCACGACGTCCCTCAGCGTCCTGGAACTGATGCACCTCCTGGAAGGCGTCCTGCCTGACGGCGTCGTCAACGTCATCACCGGCAAGGGCTCCCGGTCGGGTCAGTACATCCTCGACCATCCGGATATCCAGAAACTGGCCTTCACGGGCTCTACGGAAATCGGCCGCGGCGTCTACAAAGCAGCCCAGGAAAAACTCATCCCGGCGACACTGGAACTGGGCGGCAAATCGGCGAATATCTTCTTCGACGACTGCGATTGGGACATGGCCATGGACGGCGCCCAGCTGGGCATCCTCTTCAACCAGGGTCAGGTCTGCTGCGCCGGCTCCCGCATCTTCGTCCAGAAAGGGATCTACGACAAGTTCGTCGCCGAACTGGCCGAACGATTCAACCGCGTCAAAGTCGGCCTGCCCTGGCTGGAAGACACGCAGATGGGCGCCCAGATCGACGGCCGTCAGGTCGAAAAGATCCTCAGCTACATCGAAATCGGCAAGCAGGAAGGCGCCCGCCTGGTCTGCGGCGGCGAAAAGGCAACCGCCAACGGCCTCGACAAGGGCAATTTCATCAAACCGACGATCTTCGCCGACGTCACCAACGATATGCGCATTGCCCAGGAAGAAATCTTCGGCCCTGTCGTCTGCATCCTGCCCTTTGAGACGGAAGACGAAGTCATCGCCCTGGCCAACGCCAGCGAATACGGCTTAGGCGGCGCCGTCTGGACGCGCGACATCAACCGGGCCCTGCGCGTAGCCAAAGGCGTGGAAACGGGCCGCATGTGGGTCAACACCTACAATGCCCTGCCGGCCGGCGCACCTTTCGGCGGCTACAAGCTCTCCGGCATCGGCCGCGAAACGGACAAGACGACCATGCGCCATTACATGCAGACCAAGAATATCTTCATCAACCTCTCGGAAAAGCCCAGCGGCTTATACGAATAAGTAATCACGAAAGGACACTTCTCCTATGACAGCAAAAAAATCACCTCCCTCCTGCTCATGCTGCTCCTGGCCTGTACGGCCGTCTACGGCTTTGCCACCGTCGACCGGCCGGCTCCGCCGCAGGCTGCGACCGGTGCCAGCACCAAGAAATAACGATTGACAAGGACCTCCTTTCTTCCTATAATAAAGCCATTGCAGAGAAGAAAGGAGGTTTTTCCATGAAAAAGTTACTGTCGAAGAAAGAAAAAGCCCGGCGCCAGAGCATCCGCCGGTCACCGCAGATCAAACAGGCCATCCGCCGCCTCGACCCGGCGCGCATCCTGACGCTGGACCTGGAGACGACGGGCCTCACGGCCGACGCCGAAATCATCCAGCTGTCCATCATGAACGGCTGCGGCGACGTCCTCATGAACCGCTATTTCAAGCCCCTCTACACGGAACGCTGGGATGAAGCGATGGAAGTCAATCACATCACGCCGGAACAGGTCGCCTGTGAAGACCCGTTCATCCTCTGGGCCGACACGGTCAGCAGCCTTTTTATGGATGCAGACCTCATCGTCGGCTACAGTACCTTCAACGACATTGCCAAGCTCCACGCGTCGGGCGTCGTCCTGCCGGACAAGGACATCTACCTCGACCTGGCCGAAGCCTTTTCCCTCATCCATTACCAGGAAACGAAGACCATCACTTATGAAAAGCTCATGAACTGCGCCGCCCACTACGGCTATCACGGCCGCAACTGGCACGACAGCCTGACCGATACGGACGCGACGCTCTTCTGCTTCCAGCACATGCTCGACGACGACCAGGCCATCTTCAAAAAACGCCGTTACCCGCAAATCAGCGGATAACGGCGTTTCGTCGTCCCAGCTAGACGCCCCGGTCGTCGGGGTTCCAGATGATCTTATGGAGTTGAAGCTGCATGTGCCAGTCCGTCAGACGGTGTTCCTTCATGAACTCGACGATGCGCCGCGGCTCGATTTTGCCGAAGACGGCGCCGACGTAGACGGCACATTTAGGCCGGTACAGCTGATAGACACCCAGAGCCTGGCGCAGGTCGGCTTCGTCGCCGACGACGAACTTCAGGACGTCCTGAGGCCGGAGCTTCTCGAAGTTCTCCGGCAGCATGCGATTGGCCATGTCCGAAGACAGGCTCTTATAATCGACAGTGAACCAGACGTGGTCGTATTTGAAATACGGCTCGATGTCCATGCTGCCATTGGTCTCGATATTGACGCTGTGCCCTTTGAGCCCTTCCAGGAGGGCGTGGATGTCCTGGCACAGCGGTTCGCCGCCGGTCAGGGTGACGTTGGGATAGGACACTTGGGCGATGATATCGGCAATGTCCATGTGCCGGCCTTCGTTAAAGGCATAGGCCGTATCGCAGTAAGAACAGCGCAGGTTGCAGCCGCAGAGGCGGATGAACGTCGCCAGCTGACCGGCTTTCTTGCCTTCGCCGTCGATACTGTCGAAAATCTCGTTGACACAGAGGCTATAATTCATAAGTGGCCACGTTCCCTTCGCTTTCCTGGACCGTCACTTTGACACAATGGGGAACGGTGTCGCAGATCCACTTGGCGATATTTTCCGCCGTCGGATTGAAGTCGAAGACATCGTTCAGATTCTGATGGTCCATCTTGGCGTGGACCATTTCCTTGATTTTCTTGAAATCGACGACCATGCCGTTTCGGTCCAGTGTTTCGGCCTGGCAGGTCACAGAGATGATCCAGTTATGACCGTGGAGATGCTCGCACTTGCTCTCATAATCGAGGACCAGGTAATGGGCAGCGGATATTTCCATCCGCTTGGTTACAGTATACAAAAGGCGTTCCTCCCTTGCCGCAAGGCCGGCTATAATCCCAGCTGGTAGATGCGGTTGGCATTGTTAAAGAAGACGTCATCCCAATACGTTTCAGGGATGAAATCTTTGACAAAGGTAATATAATCGGCAAAATTAGCCAGGGGCCAGTCGGTCCCGAACATGACCCGGTCATAAGAGCCGAGGTAGTTCAGCCAGTCCCGGAGCATGGAAATATAGCCCCGCTTATCCCGCAGGAAGGTGACCATGTCGGGTATCTTCCCTTCCAGGAGGCCTGACAAGTCGACGGCGACGTTGTGGTTCTTTTCCAGGACGGCAATGGCATCCTGCAGGAAGGGATTGCCGATGTGGCACATGACGAACTGGACATCGGGATATTTGACGGCCGCTTCATCGAGGGTCATGGGATGACTGTACTTCAAGAGGGCGTTGGCCGTAGCCGTCAGGCCCGTGTGGATGGCGACGGGCTTGTTATACTTCCGGGCCAGCTCGTAAATGGGGTCATAGAGCTCATCGTAGACGTAGACGTGGTTATAGCCCGGATAGAGCTTGATGCCGCAGCACTGCTTGCGCTTGAGGTTCTCTTCGACCTGGGCCGTCATGAGGTCCATATCGTCGTAAAAGACGTTGCTGTCCAGGCCGATGCAGTAGCTCATGTAATCGGGGTAGTGATGGCCTGCCGGGTCCAGGGTCTTGTTGCCCATGACGACGCCGTGGACGATGTTGTTGTCCTGAAAGGCCTTGTGCAGGCATTCTTCCGTATTAGTATAGCCCGCAGCCAGGGCAATCTGGTTGAAGCCGACGTAATCACAAAAATGGAAGTGGCTGTCAATGACCCGTAGTTCTTTAGCTCTCATAGGCGGTTACTCCTGGATAGCCGTTTCCAAGGCAATGCGGATCATATCGTCGAAGGACGTCTGCCGTTCTTCCGGCGTGCAGGCTTCGCCCGTCAGCAAGTGGTCGCTGACCGTGAACAATCCCAGGGCCTGAGCGCCGTATTTGGCAGCCAGCGTATAGAGGCCGGCCGTTTCCATTTCGACGGCCATGATGCCGTACTGGGTCAGTTTATCATTGTCGATTTCGTCATCGTAGAAGCGGTCGACAGAGACGATGTTGCCGACCCGCGCCGGGATGCCCTGTTTGACCGACTGTTCGTAGGCCTGGCGCAGGAGCGTGAAATCAGCCAGTGGCGCGTAGTTGATGGAGCCGCCGAAGATGTTGCGGATGATCGACGAGTCCGTCGTGGCCCCCTGGGCGATGATGACGTCGCGGAGCTTGATATCTTTGCGCATGGCCCCGCAGGTGCCGACGCGGATGAGCTTCTTCACGCCGTAATCGTGCATGAGTTCTGTCGCATAAATGGAAATGGACGGGATGCCCATGCCCGTGCCCTGGACGGACAGGCGGACGCCTTTATAGGTCCCCGTATAGCCGAGGATGTTGCGGATATCCGTGTAGCAGACGGCATCGTCCAAAAAAGTTTCAGCAATATATTTAGCCCGCAGGGGATCGCCGGGAAGCAAGATGCGGTCGGCGATTTCACCGTCACGAGCAGCAATATGAAGACTCATGATAAATTCCTCCTTAAAAATAGCATATCTGTATTATACCACATGGTTTGAAAATGGCTATCTCTATGCTACAATGTATAGTAGGTATCAAAAGGAGCGGTCGTCATGAATGAAAATCCCTTATCTCACATTTTGGAATATAATCTGGACCTGGGCAAGACCAAGCCCGACACGGTCCATCGCGATGAAAAGTATTGTCCCTTCTGCGACGTAGCCCACTTGAAGAACGTCATGGAAAAACGGGGCCCTATGATCTGGCTGGAAAACGCCTACCCCGTCCTCAAGGATTCGTGGCAGACGCTGATCATCGAAAGCGATGACTGCGATGGCGAATTTTCATCGTATACACCGGAATACGCCTTGAAGCTCATCGAATTCGGCCTGGAAAAATGGCAGCAAGTCAAGGACATGGGAAAATTCCGGTCCGTCGTCTTCTACCGCAACCACGGCTACATGGCCGGCGGCACCATCCACCACCCCCATTCGCAGATCGTCGGCTTCAAGGACTACGACTATCACCAGGACATCAAACCTTTCCACTTCGTCGGGCCTTCCATCATTGAAGAAGACGGCCTGACGGTCAACTTGTCCCAGCGCCCGATCATCGGCTTTTATGAAGTGAACCTCATCCTCAAAGACCGGGGAAAGCTGGGGAAATTCGTCCGCTATATGCAGCTGACGGCAGATTATTTCATGCACTCCTTTGTCAGCTTCAACGACAGTTATAATATCTTTTTCTATGACTTCCCGGCTGACGATGCCTTGTATGTCAAAATTATCCCGCGCTTTCTGACCAACCCCCTCTACGTCGGCTATATGATTCCCCAAATCGCCAACGGAGGCCATTCAGCGCGCTTCATTCATGCCTTGCAGCAGCGCTTGCATGAAGTATAAGAAAGGACGGTTATTACAACTCTATGCGTTTATTTGCAATCGGTGATCTACATTTATCAGGCAATCCCCCCAAAAAGCCCATGGAAGTCTTCGGCAGCCGCTGGAAGAACCATTGGCAGCGCATCGCCGCCGACTGGAAGAGCCGCGTCAGTGACGACGACGTCGTCCTCATCGCCGGCGACACGTCTTGGGCCATGCACCTCAAGGAGGCCCAGGAAGACCTGGACCAGATACGGGCCCTGCCGGGTAAAAAAATCATAATCCGCGGCAACCACGATTACTGGTGGGAAAGTGCCGGCAAACTGAACCGGATGGACGCCGAGAATAATATGCAGTACCTCTACGGCTCGACAGCCGTCCTGGGCGACAAGGACATCGCCATCTGCGGCACCCACGGCTGGGTCTGCCCGGGCGACATCCACTACCAGGAAGACCGCGACGCCAAGCCCTATCGGCGGGAACTTTTGCGCGTCGAACGGACCTTGCAGGAAGCCGAGGCCCTGCAGTGCAAGCACACCATCCTCCTGCTCCACTACCCGCCGGTCTGCGATCTGACCAAGCCCAGCGGCTTTACGGACCTTTTGGAAAAATATCACGTCCCGCTCTGCGTTTTCGGCCATCTCCACGGCATGCAGCCTGGGACCATGTTCCCGCGCCGCTACAACGGGACGCTGCTCCAGCTCGTCTCGGCGGACTACCGGGACTGCAAGCTCTTAGAAATCAAATTCGACGGACAGGAGGCCTTGCGATGAGTCAAATAGCCAAAAAACACCTCTTAGCCGGCATCGTCTTCGGCGACGCCGAAACGGGTGAATACATCTACCTCCCTGGCGGCGAAGTCGGGACCGACCAGCCGCTCTGCGTCTTTGAACACGACGGTCAAAAAGAAGACGTCGACCTGGACCGGGCCGGCTACCTCGTCGACCACCTGACCCTGAAAAAATGCAGCCACCCCACCTTAGGCAAGCGGTCGTTCTGATGGGAAGAACCCCTCCACCGCTTTGCGGTCCCCCTCCCCTTCGCAGGTGAGGCTTTCGGCTCCCCTGCGAAGGGGAGCTGGCGCCGCAGGCGTCTGAGGGGTTCTCTTCCAAAAAAGGCTAGTGGTTAGCCGATGGTTTTAAATTTAAAGCCATCTTCTACAAACTATAAAGCAAATGGGACCTCGCATGATGGCAAAAACCTTCGTGCGAGGTCCCATTTTTTATCCCTTACAACGACCAACGACCTACGATGAACGACGAGCTATCTCTTCTTTATGGTGAACCAGAAGGTGACGCCGTCTTTTTCGTTGCGGACGCCGTAGGTTTCCCCGTGGAGTTTCACCAGGGCCGCGACGGTCCCCAGACCCAGGCCGTGGCCGCCGAAAACGCGTTTCGGGCTGCGGGCCCGGGATGAATCGATCTTATAGAACGGTTCCCAAATGCGCTGCTGGTACTCTTCGCCGATATGGCTGCCTTCATTGTAGACACAGATGCGGTAGCGCTTCCCCAGGTCATCGGCAAAGACGTGGATATGCCTGCCGACGGGCGTATAGTCGATGGCATTGCTCAGGAAATTGGTCAGAATCGTATCGATCCGTTCCGGGTCGCCATAGACGTTCATTTCAGCTGGCAGTTCCCACTTGGCCAGGATATGCTTATCAGCCAGAGCCTTGGCAAAGCGGGCCTTGCTTTCTTCGGCCAGGGCCGTGAAATCAAAGACCGTCTGTTCCAGTTTGAAAGAGTCCGTTTCCAGACGCGACAAGTTGAGCAGGTCCTTGACGAGTTTATCCATCTTCTGGGTTTCACTGCGGATGACGGCACAGTAGCGCTGCTGCGTTTCCTTGTCGATATCCAGCGTGTCCAGCCCTTCGGCATAGCCCTGGATGATGGCCAGAGGCGTCTTCAGCTCATGGGAGACAGCCGACAGGAAGGACTTGCGCATGTGTTCCACTTCCTTGGCCTTGTCGAGCTGCTTCTGCAATTCCGTATTGGACTGCTGCAGAGCCGTCAGGGCGACGTTGAGCTGGTTGGCCAGCGTATTGATACTGTCGCCGAGCTCCCCGATTTCATCATTGAAATTCCCCTTCCAGCGCTTGGAAAAATCGAGGTGAGCCATGGCGACGGCCAGGTTCTTCAATTCTAGCAGGGGCTGGGTCATGCGCTGGGTCAAGAGAATCGTACCGATAATAGCCAGGACCAGCCAGATGAGGCCGCAGACGATGATGAACCGCTGGACGATGTAGATATTCTCCCGCAAGGGTGCGACGGACTGGCTGATAATGACGTAAGCTCCGTCTTGGACGCGGTCGATGAGATTGAAATGCTCGAAATCAGGCGTATCCTTATAGAGCTGGACCTTGCCCAGCACTTCTTCTTCAGGCATCTTGCCATCGAGCAAATCCCGTAGTTCGGCGATATGCAGGGGCAGGCGGAAGACCGGCTTGTCAGCAGCCGCTTCATTTTCTTTCCCTTGGACGATGACTTCTTCATCTTGTATATCTTTTTCCATAGGCAGATGGACCCGCCGGCCTGGCCGGGACGAATAGACCAATTTCCCCTGATCGACGATGAGCACATCCAAGGCATACTGCTGGCTCAGGTCGTCCAGCGAACTTTCATCTGAACCGCCCTCTTTCCGGTAGATATTGCTGATTTTCTGACTCGCTTCGACCATAGCTTCTTTCTTCATGGAATAATAGTAGCGTTCAAAGCCGAAGCCGACGGCAACCATGAGAGTGATAATGAAGAAAATCGTAAAAAAGCCGACATAGAGGCCGGCCTTAAATTTTAACGACCAGCGCCCTTTCCTCATTTGCCATCATAGCGGTAACCGTAGCCGCGGACTGTGCGGATATAGCGGCCTTTATCGCCGAGCTTGATGCGCAGGCGGTTGATGTGCGTGTCGACGGTGCGCAGATCGCCGTAGTAATCGTAGTTCCATACCTGGTTGAGGATCTGGCGGCGGCTCAGGGCCTTGCCGGTATTGCTCATGAGGTAGTTGAGGAGCTTGTATTCCGTCGGGCTCAGGTCGACGTTCTTGCCGTCGAGGACGACCTGACGGGCATCGCGGTCGATAGCGACACCCTCATCGGTTTCATGCGTTTCCTGTTCATTCTGGGAACGGCGCAGGAGGGCCTTGATCTTGGCGACTAAAATCTTCGGACTGAAGGGCTTGGTGATATATTCATCGGCACCGAGGTCATAGGCGAAGAGCTGGTCGATTTCTTCCCCTTTCGCCGTCAGCATCATGATGGGGACCGTCGATTCGCGGCGGATTTCGCGGCAGACCGTCCAGCCATCATAACCAGGCATCATGACGTCCAGAAGGATGAGGTCCGGATGTTCCTTATCATAGATTTCCAGCGCTTCTTTGCCGTCTGACGCTTCCAGGATTTCATAGCCTTCGGGTCTCAAGAAGTCGATGACCAATTGACGCATGAGCTGTTCATCATCTGCAATGAGTATTTTTTCCATAGTTACTGTCCTTCTTTCTGATAGAGTCTGTATCCGGCAACCGGTCCAGCCAGTCGCCAATGGGCCGACCGCAAAGGATGAGGTCCGGCGCCAAGTCCCGCAAAGGGACCAGGACGAAAGCCCGCTGTGTGAGATAAGGGTGAGGCAAGGTCAGCGTTTCCGTCTCACACGCCTCGTCCGGGCTGTAGACGAGGTCGATATCGATAGTCCGGGCGCCCCATTTTTCGCGGCGCACACGGCCCAAACGCCGTTCAATGGCCAGACAGGCATCGAGCAGCTCCTGTCCGGACCCTTCCGTTTCGACAGCCACGGCCCCATTGATGAAGGCTGGCTGGTCGGTCTTGCCCCAGGGCGGTGTTTCATAAAAAGGCGAAACAGCCGTGACCGTCACGCCCGGCGTATCGGCCAGGAGGCGGACGGCCTGGCGAAGCGTCGCCATGCGGTCACCCAGATTGGCGCCGATGCTGAGATAGAACTTAGCCATGGCGCCGCCTTTCCAGGACGACGGCAGCGTCTTCAAAGGGCCCGCCGATGGGCGCCTGCGGCTTGTGGACGGTCACGGTCAGGGCCTGGACCAGCGGGAACTGGGCCAGGATGCGGTCGGCAATGACCTGGCCCACCCGTTCGATGAGGTCATACGACGGCCCTTCGACGACGGCCTTGACGACGCCATAGACGGCGCTGTAGTCGACGGTCTGCGTCAAGTCGTCGGTCTGGCCGGCCCGTTCCAGGTCCGTTTCCAGTACCAGGTCGATGTGAAAGGGCTGGCCATGGCGTTTTTCTTCAGGCAGACAGCCATGATAGCCATAGAAATGAAGTCCCGTCAGGACGATTTTATCCATCTTTTTCCTCCTCCATGAGCAGTTTCCAGGCCTGGTCATAGGCGGCGGTCCCTTCTTTCAGGCAGCCTGACGACGCCGTCGTCACGATATTCGAGTCGATGGCCAGGCGGTCGCGCATGGTCAGGCACAGATGGGTCGCCTGGACGACGATCAGCACGCCTTCCGGGTCGAGGCCGCGGCGGATGGACTGACACAGTTCGTCAGTCATCCGTTCCTGGAGCTGAGGCCGCCGAGCCAGGATATCGACGGCGCGGACGAAATGGCCGAAGCCGGCAATGGTCCCCTTTTTCGGGTAATACGCCACATGGACGGAGCCGAAAAAGGGCAGCAGGTGGTGTTCGCACATGGAGTGGAAGCGGATGTTGCGGACGACGACCAGGCCATCGGTCTGAGTCGCAATGGGATCCTGCCACTCGTCATCGGGATTTTCCTTGAGGCCTGAGAAAAAATCAGCAAAAGCCTGGGCCACGCGGTGCGGCGTCTTTTCCATCCCCAGGGCCTGAAGGTCCAGTCCCAGGGCCTCTAAAAACTGCCGCATCGCAGCCACGGCTCTTTCATTTTCTTCCAACGTAACTAGCTCCTCCTTTATTTATAAAATGAAGTAATACGCAGCGATAAAGATAAGGCCGCCGACGATGATGAAAAAGGGACTGGCATACTGCTGCCAGATACTCTGTACGTGATCGAGATAGATTTCCTGGGGATCCGCCGGGTTATAGCGCAAATCCAGTTCGTCACCGGCCGTATAGTCCCATTCGGCATCGCCAAAGGCGTAACGGGCCTGATAGGTCTGGCCGTCTTTCGTCTGGAAACGGACGACGGGATAATACAAGGTCCCGCTCTTCATCTTCTTTTCTTCAAACCCGAGGAGCGTCCCTACAGCGGCGACCTTGCAGCGCCGCGTCATGCCGCGGAATTTCCAGCCGTGATAGGTCCCGACGGCGATGAACAGCACGCCGAGGATGGCCGGGAGATAATAAAAGATCTGCAGTAACATAATACCTTCCTTTCTATTCAGGACGAGAAGCGGCGAAGCGGCTCACTTCCCTGCCGATGACAGCCCCGATGACGCCCGTCACGACCTGAGGCCAGCTCATGGCAAACAAGAGCATATGCCGCACAGCCGGCGGAAAGGCGATGCAGGCAAAGAGCAGGTAAAAAGAGCCGTAAAGGATGGCCGCCTTGCCCAGGGCGCCGCCGCAGAAAGCCGGCAGGCCGTACCGCTGCCAGCGCCAGGCCGCCCAGACGTAGAAACTGTTGCCCAAGGCTACGGGAAAGACAAAGGGAAAAAAGGGCAGCATCCCTTCGAGCCAGGCAAAGACGGGCGTACAGGCGGCGACGACCAGGCCGGCCCGGCGGCCGACGGTGAGGACGGCCACGATGAGGCAGGCATTGACCAGGGAGCCGACGACGAACATACTGACCTGCGGCGGTATGGGGATGACCAGGCGCAGGCCCTGCAGGATCAAGGTCACGGCCAGGATGAGCCCGGTACGGGTCACATTTTTTATATCTTCTGTCATAAAACCTCCCCTGTCCAAGCTGGAAAAATTTGTTATAATAGGATATGTCATTATCCCAATTATCTTTATTGTATCTTTCGAGGTGTCAGATGTCAAAACGATTCATTCATTCCATCAATTATATGCGCGGTCTCTGCATGCTCGGCGTCATCGCCATCCACGTCGGATCCGTCGCTATCGTCAACCCGTCGCCTAATCTGGGACTGGTGGCCATCCTGGAAATCCTGTCCCGCTTTTCCGTACCGGCCTTTTTCTTCCTGTCGGCCTTCGGCATGTTCTACAGCCAGCCCCTGGACCAGCCCTTCGTCTACAAAGACTACCTGCGGCGCCGCCTGCGGACGGTCTTCGTCCCCTACCTGGCCTGGTCCCTGTTCTACATGGTCTACGTATCGGTCATCAGCCACAACTTCAGTGTCTTCCAGCCTTACGCCTTTTTCCGCACCTTATGGTACGGCCTGGCCATGTATCACATTTACTTCCTGGTCATCCTCTTGTGGTTCTACTTCCTCATGCCGTTGTGGCGGCCGCTCCTGCGCTTCATGGACAAGGCGCCGTGGCTCTCTTTTACTATCCTCTTTTTCGCCAACATGGTCTTCAACTTCTATTCCAGCTACATCTGGACGGTCCATTCCGACAATCCCCTCATCCAGGACGCCTTCAACTTCCGCCTGAACTACGTCGTCCTGCACTACCTGTTCATCTTCATGTTCGGTGCCTTTACGGCAGAACACTTCACAGCCGTGACGGACTGGCTGAAACGCCACGGCACGCTGGTCAACGTCTTCCAGGCAGCGACGACAGCGGGTATGCTGGCCGCCTACTACGGCGTCATGCACTACCTGGGCTACGACCCCTTGTCGGCAGTCTTCACTATCCATCAGCTCAGCCCTATCGGCATGGCCTATACCCTGTCGACGATGCTCTTCCTCCTCTACTGGTGGGAATGCCGGCCTGTCCCGCAATGGGTCCACAAGGTCTTCTCCCTCCTGGGCGACTACTCGTATCCCATCTACCTGGTCCATCCCGTCTTTCTCAGTGCCTGCACGGGCCTGGCCGCCCACTGGCACATCTACCTGCGGGCCGTCCACATCATCGCCATCTACGTCATCGTCACAGCCTGTGCCGCAGCCTATTCCTGGGTCGTCGTCGAACACAGACTGCCGAAATGGCTCAGCATCTGCGTCAAGGGGAAATGACATCGTATAAAAAAGGCTTGTCGCACGACGACAAGCCTTTTTAAGTTGTTAGTGGCTAGCAGTTAGTTGTTAGCGGATGGCTTTAAATTTAAAGGTTTTCTCTGAAAACTGCCAACTCCCACACTATTTTTTCTCATCCTTTTCCTTTACTTTGACCAATACATCATTGGCCATGCGGGCTCTGGCCTTGATGACGGCGTTGCCGTCTTTGATGGATTCCGGATAGAAGCTGCTCTTATACTTATGCTTCTTCGTCTTGGTAATCATCTTTTTCAGCTGGATCGTCTGGTCATCGATGTTATACACATAGGTGCAGTAGTCGGTCGTTTCGCCGGATTGTTCCACCGTCTCAAAGGACAGGATCTGGCGGCCCATATCGTAATAGAGCTTGGCCGAGTTCATGTCGATGGACGTATACTGGTTATATTGCCACATATTATCCGCTGCGAAGACCGATGCCGACAAGGCCAGGGAGAATCCCAGGGCCAAAAGCATTTTTTTCAATTTCACAGGTAACACCCCTTACTTCTGTTGTTTTTAGACTTATTATATCATGAAACAGCCGTAAAAGGTAATAGATTTAGCGATTATCTACCTTTTCAGGATATAAATCGTGCTGGGACAGGCGCTGCCAGGCCACGTCAGCCCAGGGCGTGCCGGGCCGGCCGTAGTTGCAGTACGGATCGATGCTGATGCCGCCGCGGGGCAGGAATTTCCCCCATACTTCGATATATTTCGGGTCCATGGCCTGGATGAGGTCGTCCATGATGATGTTGACGCAGTCTTCATGGAAATCACCGTGATTGCGGAAGCTGAACAGATAGAGTTTCAGCGATTTACTTTCTACCATGCGCTCACCAGGGACGTAGGAAATGTAAATCGTCGCATAGTCCGGCTGGCCCGTCATGGGGCAGAGACTGGTGAATTCGGGACAGTTAAACTTGACGAAATAATCCCGGTCTGGATGCTTGTTGACAAATGTTTCCAACAGGGACGGGTCGTAGTCCTGGGCGTACGTCGTGTGTTGATTGCCCAGCTGGGTCACGCCCTGCAGTTCTTCTTTACTTCGGCTCATATCAAAACTCCTTCTTCAAGACATAACGATGGCTCAGGGCCTGGATGAGCAGGACCCCGCAGATGGCCGGCGGCAGCTGACCGACAGCCAGGCTGCTGACCAGGACGGCGTAGGGCAAATCGAGCAGGTACGACAGCCAGGCGCTGACGCAGAGGGCCGGCACCCACCAGATGGGCAGGGCAGCCAGCCATGGACTATACTGACGCTGACGGATCTGGACGATGAGCCATGTCGTGGCCATGCCGACGAAGCAGCCGCCGATCATGTCGATAAAGCCCAGGCCGCCGAAGAGGAAATTGGCAATGAAGTTCGCAAGCCCCAAGGGGACCACCAGGAAGGGATATACAAAGGCCAATGCATAGAGCGACGTGGCGATGCGGATCTGATAGGGGCCAAAGGAAATCCCCTGAGTGACGTACAAGATGACGATGTACAGGGCCATGACCATGGCAGCGACGGTCATGCGTTTCGTATTCGCGAGAAAATTATACATAGGCGTAACCTCCTTCCAAAGAAAAGAAAAAAAGACGGGGTTGCCGAAACAATCCCGTCTGCATTGCAAGATACCATTGTAATGCTTCCTAGTTTTGTTTACCGACAGGATGGATTGCGAACTGTCGTATGCTCTTTTGAGGCCTACCAGATGACGTGGCCTAAGACGTGGTCGATGGGGACCGGGCCGATGAAGCGGCTGTCACTGCTGTGGTTGCGGTTATCACCCATGCAGAAGACATAGCCTTCGGGGATCTTGATTTCCCCTTTGCGGCTGTATTCCATCGGTTCATTGATGTACGGTTCATCTAAAGGCTGGCCGTTGCGCCATACCTTGCCATCATGGAACGCCAGCGTGTCGCCAGGACGGCCGATGACCCGCTTGACCCAGATGTTCTTGGTCTGCAGATCATGATTAAAGAAAGCCATGTAATTGTTCATCGGTTCTGCGACGTCATCTTTCCACGTGCGCGGATACTGGACGCGGCTGTCGATGATGACAATATCTCCATAGTTCGGGACTTCCCCCAGGACGTGATTCCATTTGGATACGATGAGGTATTCCCCGTTGTGCAGGGTCGGCATCATCGATTCACCGGAAACGCGTGTCGGCTGGAAGAAGAAGATATGGATGACCATGGCAATGGCCAACGCGATGATGATGGAATAAATCCATTCGTAAACTTCATGTAGAAACGTATTCACGCTGAAACCTCCTCACTTGCGTACTCGTATATTGTAGCAAACCAGGGGTATAAAAGCAAGGGTCAGAGCAGGTCGCTTTCCCCTATGATTTCAAGGCCTTCTGCGCGTAATAACGCCGCCGTCACGCCGTCGCCAGCCGTCAGGGTCCGTGAAAAAGTACCATCGTAAATCTGTCCATGTCCACAAGACGGACTTTTCTCTTTCAAGATGGCCTTCGTGCAATGGAACAGGCGGGCCAAGTACAGGGCCGCTTCGGCACCACGCCGGTATTGCGCCGTCACATCGGTACCGTCTGCCGTGACGACCCGCTCTCCCTGCCGTTCTGCCGGCGGACGCGGTGTCGCCAGGCCGCCGGCCTGTTCCGGACAGACGGGAATCAAATGGATATCATCCCGCCCGAGCAAATCCTGCACCTGCGGATAAACCTTCGTCTGACCATCATAGCGGCAGTACTGGCCGAGCAGGCAGGCACTGATTAGAACGTTCATAAAATCCTCCCTCTCAAATGATTGAAAAACAAGCTATACCATATTATAATACAGGTTGCAACACGAATTTCAACCTATCCATCTATCGTCAAAGGAGTGTTCACACCATGGAACAAAAGAAGACGCGCAACACAGCTGACTTTCTCGTCGAATGTCTGGAAGAAGAAGGCGTCCATTATATTTTTGGTATTCCCGGCGAAGAAAACCTCGCCGTCATGGATGCCCTGGAACATTCAAAGATTGAATTCATTACAGTCCGCCATGAACAGGGCGCAGCCTTCATGGCCGATGTCTATGGCCGTCTGATCGGCAAAGCCGGTGTCTGCATGGCCACCCTCGGCCCGGGGGCTACCAACCTGATCACCGGCGTCGCCGATGCCGACTGCGACGGGGCCCCGCTGGTCGCCATTTCCGGCCAGGTCGGCACCGATAAAATGCACATCACGGCCCATCAGTACCTCGACCTGCGGGCCATGTTCGAACCGATCACCCGCCGGGCCTACACCGTCGTCCGTCCGGACACGATGGCTGAAATCACCCGCCTGGCCTTCAAATATGCCGAACGGGAAAAACCGGGCGCTACCTTCATCGACCTGCCGGTCAACATCAGCAAGATGCCCGTCGCCGACGATGAAAAACCGTTGCAGCATAAGAGCATCCTGCCGGAAACAGCCCTGGAATCGCAAATCGAAGCAGCGGCTTCCATGATTTCCTATGCCAAGAACCCGGTCATCCTGGCCGGCAGCGGCGTCATCCGCAGCAAAGCGGCCAAACAGCTCACGGCCTTTGCGGAAAAACTGAAGCTCCCTGTCATCAACACGATGATGGCCAAAGGTGCCATTCCCTTTGACAACAAATATTCCATGTGGACCGTCGGCATCCCTATGGACGACTACCAGACGAAAATGCTGGAAAAGGCCAGCCTGGTCATCGCCGTCGGCTATGACATCATCGAATACGCTCCGGCCAAATGGCATCTGACCAATGCCGACATCATCCACATCGACACCATGCCGGCCGATATCAACAAGAACTATCAGCCCGAAGTCGAAGTCGTCGGCAACATCCCCAACTCGCTGGAACGCATCATGGCCAAAGCCGCCCGCCTGGCTGAACCGAAACAGTTCCTGGATATCCGTCAGAAGATGGTCGACGAACACGAAAGCTACGCCCACGATATGGCCTTCCCGGTCAAGCCGCAGAAAGCCCTCATCGATTGCCGCCGCGTCATGGGCAAAGACGACATCGTCATTTCCGACGTCGGTGCCAATAAAGTCTGGATCGCCCGCCATTACAACTGCTACGAACCGAATACGTGCCTCATCTCCAACGGCTTCGCCACCATGGGCATCGCCGTTCCCGGCGCCATCTCGGCCAAGCTCGTCCATCCGGACAAGAAAGTCCTGGCCATCACCGGCGACGCCGGTTTCCTGATGAACGTCCAGGAATTTGAAACGGCCTACCGCCTGGGCACGAACTTCGTCATCCTCATCTTCAGCGACTGCAGCTATGGCCTGATCAAATGGAAACAGGACATGCAGTACGGCCATCACCAGTACGTCGACTTCACCAACCCGGACTTCGTGAAACTGGCCGAAAGCTTCCACGCCATCGGCTACCGCATCACCAAGACCGAAGACCTCCTGCCGACCCTGAAAAAAGCCTTCCAGCAGAACAAACCAGTCATCATCGACTGCCCCATCGACTACGATGAAAACATGAAACTCACAGAACATCTGGAAGAACTGATGAAAACGTTATAAGAAAAAGGCGCTGTCCCATAAAGACAGCGCCTTTTTAGTGGCTAGTGGCCCGTAGGGGCCGTCCTATCAAGGCGGCCCGCAAGCTAGTGGCTAGGGGTTAGTAGTTAGTGGCTAGGGGCTCGCACGTGGCGAGCCCGCCCAGAGTTCGGCGACAATGTTCCCGGCCTTCGCAGGGATCCGGCCCGCCTGGATATCGGGCGCCAAACTACAAACTCCGTACTATAAACTATTTCTTAGGCATCTTTTCTGCGTTTTTCAACATATCCGTGACGGCGCTGATGATGTCGTCATCGCCTTCTTTGGCGATGTTGCCCAGGATGGCGGCGACTTCCATCGTATCGCCGTGCTGCCAGGCCAGGCAGCGGATGGTTTCCGTGAAGGGATTGCCGTTGATGACCAGGGATTTGGCGATGGTCCATTCATAAAAGAGATGGCCATTGGTCTTTTTCGCCGTCACCGGCGAGACGACGTGGAAGCCCTCTGGAAGGCGTCCCGGCATATTCTGGTTCAGCCGGTTCATGAGGATGCGCATATCCGGCCGGCTGCCGATATCGCGGAGATAAGAGTTTTCCCGGTTCTCCCCATAGACGGCCGCCTTGACGTCCCAGATGGTCGCCGTATAATGCAGTAGATAGGCATACTGGAAATCGGCATCGTCCTTCTTGACGACCTGATACGTTTCCGGCTGGATAGGAAAGATTCGTTCAAACAGGGCGATGACATCGTTGCCTTCATCAGCAGCCGTCAGCATGGGCTGCCGCCCTGACTGCATGTAGATATCATCGGGGACCGTGATGACGCCCCAGTTGGGGAACTTCGACAGCGTCCCTTTATCCTTGGCCAGGGCAGCCGTCCCCATCGCCAAGACGGCGGCTGCCACCAGCACGATTGCTTTAATTTTCATGGTTTCACTCCTCGTTTTTCTTACACAATGACACGTCCATTGTATCTCATGACGCTTTGTCTGTCAAAAAAGAGGAAAGTATGATATGATATAGTTATGTAAATCGCCTCAATCTATACGGTTCAGGCATATTCCCATTTATTTAGGAGGTTATACCACTATGGAATTCAACATCAAAGCCAACTCGACAGCAGAAGTTTCTGAAAAATGCACGGAAAACAATACGGCCATCAAATTGGGCAGCGGCAAATCCCCGGTCTACGCAACGCCGGCCCTGGTAGCTCTCATGGAAAACGCAGCCATCAACGCCTGCGACCCTCAGCTCCCGGAAGGCTATAACACCGTCGGCATCGCCATGAACGTCAAACACGTCGCCGCTACGCCTATCGGCCTGACCGTCACGGCCAAAGCCACCCTGATCGAACAGGACCGCAAAAAACTGACCTTCAAAATCGAAGCCCACGACGAAGCCGGCCTCGTAGGCGAAGCCACCCACGACCGCTTCATCATCGAATCGGCACCGTTCCTCGCCAAAGCCGAAGCCAAAAAAGCTGCAGCAAAGTAGTGGCTAGTAGCTAGTGGCTAGTAGGGGCCGTCCTGTCAAGGCGGCCTGCAAGCTCGTGGCTCGTATAAAAAAAGAGGCTGTCTTCATAGGACAGCCTCTTTTTTGAGTTTGAAGTTGAAAGTTTAAAGTGGATGTTTTTAAATTTCAAGCCATCCGCTAACCACTAACGGCTAGCCACTAGCCACTTTTTTTACGGCTTGCGGCCTGCGAACTGCGAACTGCGGTCTGCGAACTGCGGCCTGCGGAACGCCCTTTGGGCGTCCCCTACGAGCCACTATTTTACAATAACAGCCAGTACGTCGCCGGTCTTTACGTTATCGCCGGGGTTGACGCGGATTTCGTGGAGCGTTCCGTCTGCCGTCGCCGTGATGTCGTTCTGCATCTTCATGGCTTCCAGGACGAGGATGATGTCGCCTCGTTTGACGGCTTTGCCAGCTTCAGCTTTGAGGGCCGAAATCTTGCCCGGCATGGGGGCCTTGACGGTGATGGCACCTTCCGGGATCGGGCCGCCTACGGCGGGAGCCGGCGTGGCAGCCGGAGCCGGAGCCGCTGCCGGTGTCGGTGCGGGAGCTGCCGGAGCCGGTGCGGCTGCAACCTGCGGAGCTGGAGCCGCTGCCGGAGCGCCTCCCATTTCTTCGACTTCTACTTCATATGCTTTTCCATTGACGGTAACCTTGAATTTTTTCATATATATAATCCTCCTGGATTTAAATATTCACTTCATTAACGACTCATACCACCCAGGCGGGCTGCCATAGCCCAGCTTTCCCGATGGCGTTTATAACCGCGTTTCTGCGGACGGATAGAACGGATTGCCGACGGCGGATAGCCATAGGCGGCAACAGCGGCCATGATGACAGCGACGACTTCATCGTCTAGGCCATCTTGAGAACCTTGGGGGGCCGTTTCTTTTACGACAGCCATCGGCCGGGCTGCGACGACGGTGGGCTGGCGCTGGCCGACAGGGACGACGGGGTTCGTCAATTCCGATTTTTCCGCTTCTTCCGGTTCCGACGGGACCGTTTTTTCAACCTTGACAGGGTCCTTCAAATTTTGGACGGCTTCGGCCAGTTCCTTGACGCTCTGCTGGAAGTCGGCAACGTCCTTCATCTTGTCTTCCAGAGCGCGGAAGCGGGTATTATAGTACCGGCTCAGGACCAATGTCATGGCGACCAGCAGGACGATGACGGCAAATTGAATTTCTATCATACAGCAGCCTCCTTATAACGGCATGTTGCCGTGTTTCTTCGACGGCCGTTCTTCCCGCTTGCTGTAAAGCATAGCCAGGGCGCTGATGATGTGCGGACGCGTTTCCTTCGGTTCGATGACGCAATCGATCTGGCCGTGTTCGGCTGCTTTATAGGGCGTCGAAAATTCATTGATATATTCCTGTTTCTTCTTTTCTTTTTCCGGGTCGTGCTTAAAGATGATATTGGCTGCACCATCGGGGCCCATGACGGCGATTTCTGCCGACGGCCAGGCCATGACCATGTCGGCGCCGAGCTGGCGGCAGCACATGGCGATGTAGGCACCGCCGTAGGCCTTGCGGGTGACGACGGTAATCTTGGGGACCGTCGCTTCACAGTAAGCATAGAGCATCTTGGCACCGTGGCGGATGATGCCGCCGTATTCCTGAGTCGTCCCAGGCAGGAAGCCCGGTACATCGACGAAGGTGACGACAGGGATATTGAAGCTGTCGCAGAAGCGGATGAAACGAGCCGCCTTGTCTGATGCGTTGATATCCAGGCAGCCGGCGAGGAACTTCGGCTGGTTGGCGATGATACCGACGGTCTGGCCGTCAAAGCGGGCGAAGCAGGTGATGATATTGAGGGCATAGTTTTCCAGGACCTGGAAGACATTGCCGTCGTCGACGCAGGATTTGATGACGTCGAGCATATCGTAAGGCATGCTGCTGTCGTCGGGGATGACCGAATTGAGGCTTTCGTCTTCGCGATTCGGGTCATCGTCCGATTCGACGACCGGCGCTTCTTCCATATTGTTGCTGGGCAGGAAGTCGAGGAGGGCCTTGATCTTTTCGATGCAGTCGTCTTCATTTTCACAGGCAAAGTGAGCCACGCCGGAAATAGAGCTGTGCGTCATGGCGCCGCCCAATTCTTCGGCCGTCACTTCTTCGGCCGTGACCGACTTGATGACGGCCGGGCCCGTGAGGAACATATCCGACGTATTCTTGACCATGAAGACGAAGTCCATCAGGGCCGGACTGTATACGGCACCGCCGGCGCAGGGCCCCATGATGACGGCGATCTGCGGGATGACGCCCGATGCGGCCGTATTATTCATGAAGATGCGGCCAAAACCGGACAAAGCATCGACGCCTTCCTGGATGCGGGCACCGCCGGAGTCATTGATGCCGATGACAGGGGCTCCCATCTTCAGAGCCATTTCCTGCATCTGGGCGATTTTATGAGCGTGCATTTCGCCGAGCGAACCGCCTTCGACCGTAAAATCTTCGGCATAAGCGAAGACCAGGCGGCCGCGTACCGTACCGTAGCCGGTAACGACGCCGTCGCCGGGGATTTCCTTTTCCTGCATGTTGAAATTCATGCATCGATGATGGATGAACTGCCCCATTTCCGTGAAGCTGCCTTCATCAAATAACTTAGCCAGCCGTTCGCGGGCTGTCATCTTGCCTTTTCTATGTTGCGAATCAATTCGCTTCTGACCGCCGCCCATCTCGATTTTCGCGAGCTTTTCATGGAGCTGGTCAATCTTTTCCTGAACTGTAGCCATTCTTATACCTCCAGTATCAAAGTATTTTATCAGGTCCCATAACAATAAAGTATAGCATGAAATGCTCTAAAATGCTATATATTAATCAAAACTGCTCAAAACAGCCGTTTTCCAATGATTGTATTTTTCATTATGTCCATATTGTACCACATTGTATCACGTTGTAACATTTATTTTTGACGATTTTTTGACGAGCCGTAAATGGAAAACAGCCTGCCGTCCGTGATGGATAGCAGGCTGTTCCTTTATTTATCGAACTTTAGGACGACTTTCTTAGCAAGGTCATTTATCTTGGTTTGCCGCTGGTCGATTTCCTGGCGTTTCCGGTCCGGGTCCTTTTTCGGATCATTGCGGATAGCCTTGATTTCTTTATTGAGTTTCGATACCGAACTTACAGCGGTGTCGACTTGTTTCAATTCCTTCGGCTTATTCGAGGAAGACTTCTTGCCCTTGCGCTGTTTGCTAGCGTCGGAACGTTCGTAGTCGTCGTTCATGTCCTTCTGGATTTCATACATACGGTTGACGTATTCGCTGTTCTGGCCGTTCTGGCGAACGAACGAACCAATGACAGGCATTTCATACCAATACTTAGCCGGTTCCGACGGACGGCTGTTCCCGCGTACATAGCTAATCGGGTCGTTGAGCATATTGGCCACAAACCGCCCGGCGCTGCCGAACCATCCACTAATCCAGTTATCAATCGCAATCGGCGACAACTTGATGCTCTTGGCAAGCCAGGTATCACCCAAAGATTTGGCTAATTCGCTTGTATAGCTGGTAAACTGCATTTCGGACGGAGCCTTTTGCAGGCTGGCGGGTACGAGGTTCCGGCCCGTCCAGAACGAATAGTTGGTCATCCATTCAATGAGCGGGCGGACGACAGCCGGATACAGGCTAGGCGTCATCGCTTCGGCGTACTGGCGCGCCCATTCTTTCATCCCGTGCGGGTCCGTGCCGGTCATCTGGTTCAAGGCGGCTTCGATACCGGAGCCGAATAAAATGCCGACTTCCTGCGGCTTCGGGATGAGCAGATGCGTTCCGCCCGGCAGTGGGATGGCCCAGTTGGTATACTTCGTGTTTTCGTCGAGTTCTTTATACCAATCGTCGTCATGGTTGATAGCCCACAATCCCAGCGACGGCAGGATGATCCAGATAACGGTATTCAGAATAGCCCGCATGGGGTTATCCTTGAACGTCCGGATAAACTTGTCTGTACCTTGAATCGTCGCATTGAAGAACGGTACGTATTTATTGACCATCTGGCCCTTCTTGCCATGACGAGAGAAGTCGAGCGTGATTTCACGGGCCAACTGGCCTGCCTGGTCGATGGACAAGCCCTGGTTGCGGGCGCGTCTGAATTCGCCGGCACGGGTGCTGTCTTCGATGAGGTTGCCGAACTTTTCGTACTTGTGCCATGCATAGCTGATGAGCTGGCGGACCTGCTTCACGACAACCGGGTACGAGTCGTACTTATGGCCCAGTAATTCTTTGGTGAGGTCACGACTGCTGTCCGCGTCCGCCCGCATATACGTCGACATGCTGGCCCCGCTGGCGTGGTATTCGGCGGAGAATTCCTTATCAAAGTGCAGTTTCCAGGCACCGCGTACATTGTCGACGAACGGCAGATAGAACCCGGTCTTGGAGTTTACCGTGGCCGACATGGTATCACGTAATAAGTTACGGACGATGAAGGACGGGCTGATAGTGGCCCCAGTCCGCAAGGTCTGCGCGATACTGCTTGCCATCTTAAACATGAATCGGTTCGTTTGCGCGTCGTTATTCGTGAGTGCGTCGTAGATTTCCGGCGTTGTGCGGTATACGACTTGTTCCCCGTTCTGCCATACTGTGAAGGCAAAGGCCGTCGGGTCGGCGTGTTTTAGCGTCGGGTCGCGGACGACGACGTCACCCAGCCCGGCAAAATCCTGGCCCAGCTTGACGAATGTCTTGGCGACGTTGTTCCGTTCGCATTTGCTAATCATGGATACCGCCATCTGCGACAACGAGGTTATCGGGTCGAGGATAGGCCGCTTGCCGCCGCCTTCGATACGCTTGATACCGTTGCTGACGTTAGCGTAGCCGCCGCCTTTATTGAATACGCCGATAGTACCTATCATCTCATCCATATCCGTGATACCGTCCGACATGTCGCGATACATCGGGCAATAATGCTTATATTTGCGGAGTTTCCCGGCGAGGTCCTTAGAGATAAGGCCCTGCTGTTGGAGAATGTTGACGATATTCGTATTGATATCCCAGTACATCTGCGCTATCTTCTTGATGCTTTCGGGCGTGTTCTGGATGATTTCGCGCGTACCTTCTTCATCAAAGCCAGCGGAGCGTGCATATGCGTCGTGGTAGTGCTTTTCAAGCTCTTCCGTACGCATGGCAATCAGATAGTTACCCAGTGCGTCATAGGCGTTCTCAGCGCCCGTTTTCAACACGTCTTCCTTAGACACCTTATTAAGGGCGTCCATAATATCTTTCATGGTGACGTTCTTCGTAATGGCGTGGCCGTAAACCTTATTCAATACTTTATACGTCTCTTCGACGCCTTTGCCGCCTGTAAGGAATAACAGCGCACGGCTGGAGGCTACGTTAATAGCCATTTGTGCCTGCTTATGGACGTCATAGTCATAGGCCAGTTTTCTACCCAGTTCAGCTTCTGCCCTGGCGACGACTTTCGCAAAGATATGCTTGTCATCTACCCAGTTCGTGTAGAACTTATCAAAGTGCGTGTGCAGCCATTCCTTGGGATGCTTACGGAGCTGTACTTTTTCCTTTTCGCGGGCGATACTGCCGGCGGCCCGTTCGGCGGCGGTCTGTCCCTGGTAGGTTTCATTCAGCTGAATGACTTTGTCGAGCTTTTCTTTTAAATCGGGATGCTGTTCCAGGCCTTCGTCGAAAATCTTGGAATAAGCCGGATAGGTTTCGCGGGCCAGTTCCGGGTTGCGAATCATCATGGCCCCAAAGTCCATGACGGCGTTCTGCCGTGCTTGTGCCGGGGTGAGATGTTCGTTGACGCCATTCATCTTGTTTTCGGCGGCGTTCTTATCCTGCCGGTCCAGGACCTTATTTGCCAATTCCAGGTTGCCTTTCAGCTGCATGATGTTGTCGAGATGCAGGGCAAGGATACGGCCGTAGTTGCTCAGATTGAAGTACCCCATACGGTTAAAGCCTGCGTGGGCGTGGCGATCATACAGGTCGGTAGCCTGTGGACGGACGGCCTGCTTCTGGTCCGGGTCGAATTTACTGGACTCTCTCAGTTCCTTCCGTTCCTTATCCGTGAGGCGGCTTCCTTCATAGATATGGACAATATCGTTAATGGCGTCGATAATGTCTTGCGGTTTGACAGGTGCTTCTTCCTGGTCGTCCTGCCGGGCAGCGTAGCGCCGTTCGTTATTGTCGCGGGCGTCTCGTTCCCATACCTTGCCCGACTCAATCTGCCGGAATATGTCGTTCACGGTTTCAGTTCTGGTAAGGATTCTCTTCATCTTCGCGGCAAAGTCCTTGATTTTCTGGAACAGCTTGCCCCATGCCGTGCCGCGGCCGTGCTTACGGGCTTCTACCCATTCAGCGTACTTATCGGCGCGTTTTTCGGCGTCTGGGATAGCCTTCTTGATGGCTGCCTTTTCATGGTCCGTCAAGACGGCGCCTTCTGCAAGGTGGTAGGCTTCATGGAATCCCGTGTTTTCACGGCTACCCTGCGAGAGGGCCATATAAGCGTCTTTACCATGGAGCTGTGCGTAGCCTTCGACGACGACGTTGCCGTTATCGTCGATATGGTGGTCTTTCTTCGCCTGTGCCAGTTCTTCGTCCGTCAAGAGGATTTCATTCTTCACGTCAACGACGATATGGGACCCGTTCGGCATGGTGAAGGTCATGCGGTCGTCTTCGTCCTTGATTCCCTTGGCGTTCGGGAACGCTTCTTTGATTTCCGCTTTCAAGTCTTCCTTGGAGCGGGTCAGCTGTTCATGTGCTTCTCGTGCCGAATATTTTGTATCTGTTTTCGGTGTGATCATACGTGCCATGACATCTTGAATTTCTTTAGGCGGTTTCTTTCCTAAATTTTTCAAGTCCTGATAGATACTAACCATCCACCCTTTGAATTTTTCAAACACGTTTTTCAGTGATTCATTAGGAGCCTTGCCATCGGCAATATAGCGTTCAAAACCTCTAGCAAACCGTTCGTGCATCCAGCGTGCTTCTGCTGATTTTATTGCTACAGCATCACCAGTTTTCTTTGCTTCCCGTATAGCGTCAGCATATTCTTGGAATTCTTTTTCAAGAGCCGTACCTTTGTATCCATTCATCTGTCCCGGTTTATATCCGGCCCAGTCCTTGACGGTTTGTAAGTCGCTAACCAATCCGGCAGGGGCGTCTTTTTTCTGCGCTAGTCTTTCCATGTCAGACAGGAACATATGAGCCGATTCATGAATAAAAGACGACTGGTCCGCAATATCAAACAGTCTGATAGCTCCGGTACTTGCGTCATAAGCAGCTTTGGCGTTATGAACATCCTGGTTATATTTGTCGATAATCTGAATGGCTTTGTCATCAAATACGACATAGCAGCGACCGTCATAAGCATCATCATAGGTAATCCCATGGATTCCTTGTTTATTTAAATATTTCGACGTTTTTTCTATGTCTTTCCCGTCGGATAATGCATCAGTCAAATAATTGTAGATTTCTTTACCTGTCCCAATGCCTTTTTCCAATGTGGCTTCCGGGTTCTCCATAGCCGCTTCTATCAACTGCTTACGCTTCTTGTTGCCAGCTCCTTTAGCATCTTCTACTTGTTGCTGCGCGGCTGGTAGTTCTTTTTCCCACCTCTTACTTTCTGATTCCATGTAGGAAGTATCGTTTATCTGTTCGTCGGTGTAACCTTGTTTTTTTAGACTGTTTAAGGCAATCCGCTTCCTAAACGCCGGAAGGCCTTCCCACCCAAGACTGGCGTCGTGGCAATGCTTTATGTTTAATTCCACTGTCCGCAAGGCTGTTTCTGCTTGGATTTCATCTTTGGTGCTACCCATAGCTTGGCGCAACCATTTTGTCCAGAAGGCTTGTTTCTGTTCCAGAGACAGGGATTGCACTGCCTTGAGAATCTTAGTTTGAACGCCTTTCATCTGGTCTTTGTAGCGCTTATCTTCATCCAGCAGTTCTTTGTTGGCCGGAACGTCGATTTCATATAAGACAGACGGAAGGCCGCGGTCTTTCATTTCTTTTTTGTATTTCTGAGCAATCCGTTTGCTTTTTGCGGCGTAAATTCCCCAGCCGTGCATACTGGCTCCAGTGCCACTACCAATTTCCCCTAAATCAAAATTATCAAAATCTACACCACTTCCATGCCAGGCCCGTTGCTCAAACGCTCGTTCCAGTTGGGCGTTCCCCGATTGTTGGCCCATGACTATAGGATGTGATTTTGTGTAATCTTCCGGGGAATATGTTTTATTGCCATACTCATGCATGATTTCAGACCATCGTTCCGCCATGCGTGCATAGATAAAGGCGCTTTCTTTAGCAGACTGCGCTACCTTTTCATGCCCCTGCGACAATTTGTCAAAGGCGTAGTCATAAGCTTGTTTCCCGCCATTACTTAATTGATTACGTAACTCGTCTGGCTTATTCCCTTTTTCTGCCTTTTGGGATATAATGGATGTGGAAGCAGGTACAGAGTCGTTTAGGACGTTCGGTTCGGGGCTAGTAACATCGGACATCTGTACCTGCTTTTTGTATGCCGTTTTTACCTGCGCTTTGTGTTTTCCTCTTTCAATGAGGAGAGAAATCATTTTCCCATTGACATCTTTCACAAACATTATTTTCTGATTGCCTTTAGCATCAGATTGAAGTTTAGTAGCGTTATCAAAATCGTTTACAACATCATAAATATCGGGTATATCTTGTTCGGAAAGATTTATTTGTCCTCGGTTCTCTTCGTGTTCAGAATGTCCGCTTTTTATATGGCGAATGTCGTCAGCAGTAATAAATACTGTATCAATGTCATGACCAAATAATTCTTTTACTTTGTCTTTTAACTTCTGCGATGGATAGAAAGTTACTTTTCCTTGCGCACGTGGGTTTTGCCATACTTTTGTAGCTAAATTCAACAGAGACTTTTTAATAGTCTTTACGTCGTCCTTTGGGGCGGCTTTTTTTGTTTCTGCTTGTGCGAGGACTTGGGATTTTTCTTTTGACAACGCATCGTCAACGACTTCTTGTGCTACCTGTTTCAAGTCATCTCTATCACATACGACTTCTTTTGTCGCAACGTCTACATAGCACTTTGTACCTTCTATACGTCTTGCTTCTGAGTTGCTGATTCTTTCCCCGTTGAATGTTGCGGATGAAATGTTGCCGGATTTATACCGGGTAAGTTCAAGTCCTAAATATTCCGGTTTAATATAGAGACGGTCCATCACCTTGCCATTAGACAGTTTCTTCGTCCAGCGATTGAAGCCTCTATCCGTGAGAGTCTTGATTTCATCGTCAGTGAATCCGGCTTTTTCTTTGGGCTGTTCCGCCGGCTTCGTTTCTTTCGACTGTTCCGCTTTAGGAGCCGTTTCTTTCCCGGCAGTCTTGATGATAGCACGCAATGTCTTATGTGCGTCGGCGTTGATAGTAGCAACTTCGTGCCAGTTCCGTCCGCCGTCTTCGTTCATGAATGCACCCCAATGCTTGGAATTAGTCAAAGACTGGTATTCGTCGGTTACGATTTTATCGCCTATTTTGGCGTTTTTACGGCTTACGTTGGCACTTGCGATGACTTTATCAACGACACTTTTATAAGCGTCTATAACCTGTTTAGGCGTTGATTTTTCGTCATCCAGTACATTATGGAATTTACTTACTTCTTCTTGTACGTCACCTTGGGAACCTTCTTGGGCATGGGTACTTTCCTTGTCTTTACTTTCAGTTTGCTGAGGTTCGGTGTCGACATTGTTACCTTGCTTGCTCTTTTCATCTACTTCATTCCCTTCTTTTTCTTGGCTCTGTACTCTGCCAGCTTCTTGTTGATGTACGCGTCCACTTCCGGCGGGTTCGGCCTGTCGATTATCTGGTACTTCGGATACAGCTTTTTCGGCTGGCTTTTCTTCTGTGATGTCGAATAACGATTGTCCATGTTCTACCTCCTGGATGGCGTTCGAGATGATGTTTTCAAGGCTGATACGCGGCGCTTCCTTGCTGTCGAACAGCTTGGATTGTTTGGGACTGCCGACGGCAAAGATACGGTCGCAAGCCCCTTTGTACATATCGGCAATGGTCCGGCTCTTGAATTTATTGCGTTCGATGAATTCAAGTACGAGTCGTTCGGCTTCCGATCCCCCCTGCGAGAACAAGTCTGTTTCCTGCAAGTGGAAGGACAGCGGTTTGCCTTCATTACGGAGCGACATGATAGTCTTGGCCGTCTTCGTGATGACGTCGGAAATATCATAATCGGGATACAATGTACCGTTCTTGATACCTTCGTTGACCTTCGCGACTTCCGGCGCGGCGGCAATCATGGCGTTCATAATGTTCTTGCTGTTATTATCCGTCGCTTCACTGAGCTGAGTCAAGAGGTAATTGTCGTTATAGGCCTTGGCAAAGATAGCGTTGCGGATTCTAAACGCCCCCGTCGGCGACAAATCGCCTTTTTCGTTGAATACGGAGTTGCCTTCTGCATCGCTGAATACATCACTTGCGGCGGCCCTTCTGAATTCACGGTTCGAGGTGTTCATAAATTCGCCCGTGCCGTTATCGACGAATTGTTCTAATGTGGACAGTTTCAGTCTATCCGCATCAGCCTTCGCCTGTTCTGCGCCGCCCAACTTCGCGCCGCCTTCGGTGCTGTTGATGATAGCGCTGGTATCGGCGTCGTCGGCCGCCTGCCGTACCAATACAGGATGTTCCATGCTCTGTACTTTTTCGGGCGCAATCCCTAACGACGGAGCGATGGAAACGAGATAGCCCTTATAGGCCTTGGCACTCTTCTTGTGTGCGTCCGCAAGTCCTTTATAGGCCTTCTGGACAGCCATGACGCGGCCGTTGCCGTTAAGGACGACGCCGCTGTTGTTGACAACAGGTGCGCCTTCGTTGACGAATTGGCTTTCTGCCAGCAGTTCCGGCTTCATGCCCTTCGTCATCTTTTCCACCTGTCCGCGCATCTGAGGACGGTTGCGGTCGCGCGGCTGATATTCTGCCGGGTAGAGGTCGTTCACGGCGTAATTCATGTCGTGGCTGGCAGTGATATCACCGGCCGGGACAATCTTATACGTCGCATCGAATCCGGCGTCGTTCGTACTGGCATGTACCTTGACCGTTTTGCCAGCAGGGACCCGTTCCATGAGCTTCTGTTTCTTCGCAAGGTAGATTTTGCGCTTCTTTTGCGTTTCAAGGCTTTCTTTCACCTGTACAGGTGCATTTACCTGTTCGGGCTGTTTGGGAGATTCTACGGCCTGTTGAGGGGCGTTTTGAGGGGCGTTCTGGTCTTGCTGGGTCGTAAGCGGATTGCCCTTCAAGGAATTAGCCCGTTCCAGTTCCTGCGTCGTCTGTAAATCGTCGGCCAATTTCTGCTGTTCTTGCTCCGTGCCGTTACGGAAGGTGTTCATGTATTCCTTGAACTTCGGGCCATTACGGTCATAGGTGGATAAAATACGGCCTAAACGGGCGTGTGGCGTCTGTTGCTGGCTTTTGGGTACAGGTGTAGCGGACGGCGCTTTTTTCTTGCTCAGAGCGTCGTTTACGGCCTTCGCGATTTCATCCTTGTAGTTCGTCTTGATGAAGTCGCGGTTTTCGGGCGTATCAATGAATTTATCGTTGCCGTTGCTATCCTTCGTGAACATGCCATCGAGGGTATTGATTTCATCAATGTTGTTCGAGGTGTCACGGATGGTCTGGGCAACGTCAGGGACGACGTCGTCCTGCGCGCTCTGCTGGGATTCTTCGGCCTGCTTCTGGGCGTTCTCTGCGTCCTGCTGGGCGTCCTGCGCCGTCTTTTCGGCGGAGTCGTCGTTCATGATTTCATTCATGGCCTGGTCGCTTTGGGCTTGAATCTTGTCCATATCGCTCTTGGCTTCCTGCGCGGCCTGGTCTAATTCACGTTCAAACTGCCCGTTATCGCTGGTGACTTTACCCGATACGCCACTAGATGCACCGCCAGGGGCAGGGCCGCCATGGTCGGTAAAGTGGACGTTACCTCCGTCAGTCGTTGCGACAGGATGAGAGAATTCGTCCAGCCCTTTGAGACCGTACTTTTCCCCTTGCTGGACGAGCCAGTCACGGGCGTCCGGGTTCTGTTCCAGGAAGTCGTCCGAGAAGTCAAAGGCGTGTCCTTCGTCATGATAGGAAGAGCCGTCACCGTTACGTTTCAAGGACGTAACTAACAGGCGATGGCCGTACTTCTGATAGAAGTCGCGGGCCAGGAGATTCATTTTCGCCATGGTGTTTGGATCCATGCCGTCTACCTGCGGGTTCATGGCTTCGCTTAAATCATAGAACGCTTCGCTGGGAGCCTCTACATTACCGCTACCACCGCCACCAATATCACCCATGTTATCATAGTTGTTCTTGACTAACTGGCGATACTGTTCCGCTTCTTCACCGGCCCCGTCGTAATCGCGGACGCCAGCCCATACGTCGCCGTTTTCACCATCTATTTTAGCCTTTAGGATTGCCATGCCTACCATGGCGTTCTGATAGGGGTCCGTCTTCCAGTCGGGGTACTGGGAATCGAGGCCCATATTGGAAACGGTTTCCTCCTGGGCCTGCATGACCCCATAAACACCATCATGCGGTTCTGGCATGGAAATGGCATTGACGTCATCCCCGCCGCTTTCGCGGGCGGCAATAGCCAGGCCTAGACGTGGTTCCACGCCGGAATCATTAGCAGCCTGGATAACAATATTGGCCATGGCGTTGCCGGTATTCGGCGACATGCTTCCGCCGCCACTTACCGGGCGGTTCTTGGCTTCCTGTTCAGCCGTGGCTTTTTCGGCCGCAATAACGGTATCATACGCATGCTGTACCTCTTCCGGCGTGCCGTTGTGCAATACCCCCCAGAGCCAGTTAAAATTCTTTTCGCCGCCGATTTGCTCAACCGTATTGTTATCGAGGAAGTTTTCGATTTTCTGCTTCTGGTCATAGGTTTCATAATCATTATAAGCTTCCGTAGCGGCGTCACCCGTGCTTTCCTGGGAGCCTTCCTGCGATTGCTGGAACGATTCAAGCGACGATGCGGCCTGCTTGATGAGGTCTGGGTTCCCGCTATTGGCTAATTCGATATAGGCATTATACGCGGCGTTGCTCATGCCTGCTGGTTTGCCGTGGCTGAGTGTGTCCTTGATACTCTGTGCCTGTTCCTGGGATTCTGCACTAAGCGGGGCTTGTCTGGCTTCGGGATGGAATCCGGCCGCTACGTTGCCAGGGACGCCCATCAAGGCGCCGCCGACAAAACCACCGCGGGCCGCTTCCCAGTCCTCGTTGGTCCAGGTGAAGGGGTTATACCATCCACCATCACGGTTGCCTTCTACGTCGTTTTCCAGGGCGTTCTGCGCGCCTTCCTGGTAGCCTTCTGTAAGGCCGCTGGCCCCTGCCAGCATACCGGTACGGGCCGCGCCCTTTGCGATACTTTTCGCCATGCCTTCCCCGGCGCTACGGCCTAACAGTCCGGTCGCAATCCCCTTGCCGCCTTTCATGACGCCTAATTCAAGAGGTACCGTGAAGGTATCGAGGGCCATGTTTTTGAAGAACATAGGAATGGCCCGGCGCCGTGCTTTGTCTTCACTCATACCGTCCTGCATCATGTCGTTAACAACGGTCCCGTATTCAGACAGGGAATCTGCCAGGGATGAGATAGGCGAACGGACGGTATCCGCAATGAGGGCCTGCCCGGCTTCCGACATGGCAAGGCGTCCTAACCCGGCACGTGATAAAGCCGACGTCAAGGCACGCGTACCACCTGCAACGGCGGCGCCCGGCATGAGGGCCGACAATGCCATGATAGGCACGGTCGAGCCGATACCGGAACCAACATCGGTAGCAAACTTATTCGGGTTTAAGAAATAACTGTCGCCGTATTCGTTGTTCCACTGGTCGCGATAGTTCTGCATCCCTTCTTCGGCACGCTGTACATTCGTCAAGATACCATTGCCACCGCCGACGGCGTTCTGGATACCGCCGACAACGTTAGCCAGGCCTTCGTCTGCCGCAACGACTCCGCCGTACAGACGCGGCCAGTTAGCCGCCATGTAGTCGGCAGAATCTTTCATGCGTTCATCGCGGACGCTTTCGTCTTCGAGTTCCCCGAACTGCCCACTGGCAACAGGTGTACCCGGAATATCCGAGTACACGCTGTCGTCGAGGGAGCGAGGGGTATAGTTAGGTGCAATGACAGTACCCGTGCCCTGGAAGGGGTGTTCGAGGAAATTCTTGGCGGCGCTTAATATGCCAGACGCCGAATATCCGGAATCCTCAGAAGAAGTATCCTGTTGCGTATCGTCGTCATTGCCTTTGTCTTTATATACGCCAGCGTCCCAAGCGGCCTTATCAAGATAGTTGAGTGCCATATTTACCTCCTATTCATAATCTGGGTGCAAACCATAGGTAGCAAAGGAAATTTTCCCTCCGCCATCCGCTAGTATTTGGTTAATGTGATCAGCCCAATCCCCACATTTTTGTTTAATGATATCTTCCATTTCAAACATGCTATACTTATTGCCCATCTTCTCATTTTGTTCAAGAAGGGCCGTGGCATTATGCCAAGCATTACTGTAACCTTTTTGATGGTCATCGGGGTCGAGCATCCCTTCGCCAAAATGGTCATTGATTGTTTTAACGGCGTCTTGATATGCATTGTAATACGGGCTGTTCGATTCCTGGTAATCGTCATCTCCCTTATGGTCGTTTACCCATTTGTTATGCAGTTCAATAACACCTTTGGCTTCGGAGAATTTAACATCTCCAGAACCACCGCCGGAGCCACCTTTGCTGGACCCGTTAGGCCCATATTTACTGGTAATAATCTTCGTCCTATTATTATTGTCATTTTCGCGGGCTTTTTCGGTAATAGTTACATTAGTTTTCCAAGTATCATGTTTTAACCGTTTATCTAACTGATTATCCTCAATCTTGCCACGCGTTACGATTTGACCAAGGGTATATTTATTTTGCAAGCCCATATTGGCCTGTTTATACTGCTGTGCCGTGGCCGCACGGTCTTTAGCGTCGGCCGTTGCGTAGTAATTCAAGCCGTTAGGCAGTGTTGCCAGCATCTGCGCCGACAGTTGCGGATTATACTGGGCCATGCTCTGGGCAATCGTGGCGGCGGTATCATACTGGCCGTTCATAGCTGCCTGGTAATATAAAGGATACAGTGCGCTGGTCTGATAGTCGTTATACTGCTGTTCTTCGGCCTGCCATACCGGTCTGTACCGTTCGAGCGTAGAGTTCACTACATCAATCGGCATGTCGTGCTGGATGGCCCAATGGACAAAGTCAGACTCGTTCTTTTGCGCGTCAATATGTTTCGGGTGGCCGCCATTCATATCCGTTTCAAGACTTTGCTCTACCTGGTCGAACGGGCGGATATTATACCGTGGCAGGTTATCCAATGCGGCCTGCCATTCCTTCTTCTTGTTTGCGTCCTTTTCGTTGTCATACAAGGTATTAACCGCCATGTAATAGGGATTATCGCTACGGAGCATATACGCCGGGGTATTGTTGAGCTTATCCATGAGTGCCTGCTTCTTCGTCGGGTCAGTTTCCTTGTTGTATTGGTCAAGCAGTTCCTTATAGTGCGGATTGTCAATCTGCGTTTCGCCAGGGAAGAGCCGGTCCATTAATTTCTGCGGGTCGTTTGGGAATATGCCGGTATCGGTCTGTGCGGCTGTGGTCTGGGGAGCGCTTACCTGCTGGCCTGGCGTGATTGTGACATTGGCCTGCGGGGTCTGCGTAGCCGCCTGCGTGTTGGCCTGTGCGGTCGGCTGTGCATCGGCCTGCGTCGTTGCATCCATGGGCTGAATCGGTCCTTCTGCAGGCCGTATCGGTGCCGGTTCTTCCTTGATAGGCTGATTGTCTATGGGCTTAATCGGCTGGTTGTCCACGGGCTGGATAGGCTGTACATCCTTTATCGGGGCTTCATCTGTGGGCTGTGCTTCCATGGCATGGACGGCCGGTACAGGCTTATCACCTGCATCCTTATTGATTTGGTCGGCGTACTTCTTCGCGTCCTTCTGATTATCGAATACGCCCAACGTATTCCCGGTTTCATAGAAGTTGTACGCCGTCTGGTCTTCGTCGAGTGTCTTCCCGTCGGCCCCCGTCGCTGGCAGGATGTAGTGTTTACCGTCGATTTCGGTCACGCGCACTTTCGGAAGGCCGTTGCTGGTATCCACGTTACCCAGCGCAATCATGCCGGGTACTGTGGTCTGTGCCGACGGGATTGTAGCGGGCGACGCGTCGGCGACGTCACCACCGCTTTTTAAATTCCATGTATAGAATTTGCTATTCGGGTCGTTACTGTTCAAATTAAAGCCGCTCATGCTCAGACTGCCGTTAATCGGATTGCCTAACCTGCCGGTGATGGCCGGGATGTAGCTATTGGATTTCGACGGTACATCGACGTTGGCGGTCGGCAGGACGCCCATGCTCTGCGCTACGGTCGCCTGCGGATTCTTCGCGGCGGCCTTTGCGGCGTCATCAGCGGCCATTTTCTGCAAGGCATTGAAGTCAAAGAGGCCCTGCCCCTGGCCTGCCTTGCTCTGGTTGTTGAGGTAGTCCGCGAACGAGATATTGCCAATCATGTTGCCATCGGCGTCGGTCGCCGTGGGGTAATAGTTCCCAAGGTTATTGGCCGCATACATCGACGGCAGGAAGGTCGGCGTCTGGTAATTGATGGCGCCGGTATCGGTATTGTAATTCAAGCGGCCGTTTACGCCTTGCAGGTTCGCCAGGAAGTTGTCAGACACCTGCGAGGGGTTCGCGCCAAAACCGCTATACGCATTACCGACGGCGGCGGTCTTGCCGTCTGCCAAGGTGGGGGTCGAGCTGGTATCATACAGCGGTACGTTATCCGGCATAGATACCGGGTTGTCCTGACGCCAAAGCTGCTGGTCGGCTTCCTTCTGCTTGCGGTTCAAGATATTCGCGCCGACAGCATTGCCAATGAGCATCCCCAGGGCAAAGCGCGGGTCCTGGGACGCGTACTGTGCAAAGTCCAGCTGTGGCAACGCCTGCGTAGTGAACGGAGCAGAATACTGCCGCGGTGCATAGTTCTGGCTGATATTATCTTCGATATAGTTGTATTTCGATTTGGCTGCCATTAGTTATCCTCCTTCACCCAATTGTCGGTACTACCGCCTTTGGCAATGAAGCCGTCTGCATAGTAGTTGTTGTCCCCGGAAACGTGCAGATCATATACTTTCCGTTCACCGGAGTAAACCATATTGACGACTTTCCCGCGGCCTTTGAGGTTCGTCCCCAGGGTCATGTTGCCGATTTCGACGAATCCTTTGTCCTCCGTTAAGAGAGGCTGTGTCGTCGTCGCCATGACATAATGGGTATCTATGCCGTCCTTACATACGAGGTTCCATACGTCGTTATAGTGCGGTTCCATGGTATGCAGGACCGTTTCTTCGGATTCCGTGCCGTCTTCATGCGGACAAAGCACCTTGTCCCCCACTTTGACGTCGGTAATCGGCACTTCGGACCCGTCTGCCAGGCGCACTTTCGTTTCTGGTGCAAAACAGAAGATAGCCGAGTTGCTGGCAAGGCCGGTGAGGATACCCCCGAACAGGCCGCCACCGCTGGTCTTCTGTGTCGTGGTCGTCGTGCCCTTGCCTGCCAGTGCGCCCAATGCCCCAGTTGTCGAGCCGTTGAGGCCCAAAGAGGCGTTCCAAAGATTGATGGCCGGTTGCTGTGCGCCTTCCTGCGCGGCCGCCGCGGTGGCAATCGGCTGGCCTGCGGCGTCGATGTTCTGGCCATAGATATTCGCCAGCTGAGAAACGGTGTTCTGCCAGTTCTGCGCCATGGCGTCGCTGGCACTGTCGCTGATACCTCTAAGGCCGGTATCCATGACGGAGCTGTTCACTACCCCACGGGCGCCCATGTCCTGCAAGAGGTTGCCCATAGAGCCTTGCACGCCTTTCTGGATACTGGCTTCCATAGCGTCCTGGTAGGCTGTCGGTATCTGCCCTTGTGCCAGTCCTCTGAGGCCCTGCTGGCCCCATTTGATTTGGTCCAGGGCATTGTTCATGAGGTCATTGTAATCCACCTGCGTGTTACCCAAAGAGCCGTACAGCAGGTTCGCGGCGGTGTCGTTCAGCTTCTTCGCGTTCGGCATGACGTATTTCGAGTATTCCAGGGCCTGCTGTTGCAGGGCTTTTTCTTCAGCCGACGGGGTGTAGGTCTGAGACGAGCTGCTGGACTTACTTTTCTTCCCCATTCAATCACTCCCTTTCATTCGCATTTTTCCACGGCTTGTACGGCCGTCTGAGTTCATTGGTAACGTAATAATCAATCGTGCCGTCGTCGTTCTCTTTCGGGGTGCAGACGACTTCACGCCCCTGCTTATCCTTGCAGATATAGCGGTGTGCGCCGTTGGTATCAAAGTCCTGCATTATCTTCCAGCCCCACAAACGGATATACGGCTTAATGGGCAGGATACAGATGGTAATGATACGGTCGTAGCCGAATTGAAGGCCCATACATTCCAGGGCGTCCCGCCAGAAATGAGCGTCGTTGCAAAGGTTCCAGCAAAGGATAGCCTTGTTTTCCGGCATGGGCTTCCACTGGCAGAATCCCCGGTCTGGCAGATACCACGTAGTGAATCCCGCCAGGGCCTGGAATTTATCGCCTGTCTTTTCTTCGTATATCCTTATCCATTCACTTAATTCCTTGCTTTCCATTCTATCACTCCTAAAGGTCTGCAATTTCTAGAATAATATGGTCTACCGTGAACCGGTCGTTCGACTTTACCGTAATGTCCAGGCAATCCGTCGAGTGGTTGCACCGGAACTTATTACGATCTGCCGTAGGAACTGTCACATCCAGAGTGCCGTCGATGAATTCCGCCTTGCCTGCATAATCGGCCGTGAACTTCGTATCTACGCTCTTTAGGAGCATCTGTTCACTGCTGATAGTGGCCTTCGGCTTGAGGATGTACTCGATAGGCTTGCCGTCGTCGTCGAGGTACTGCGAATCCCATGCGTACAGCTTGCCGCCGCTGGCTACGATGATAGTTGACGTCGTTTCGACGATACTGTCTATCGGCACATTGAATTTGAGTGTGGTAGCACTGCCCAGGAGATAGTTATAGGCCACAAAGTACTTATAATCACTCGTCGGGCGAATGAGTATCATACAATGCCGTTGCAGATGATAGAACCGCGGTTCATACATGTTCGTCGTCAATAAGGCGTTGAATTTATCGCCGATATCGGCCGACTGGATGTTCCCATATTCCATGACGGCTGATAAGGTCTTTAGGCCACGTATGGACTGGAATATGACGGAACTGCCGATATTGACGGCACATCTCGTGCCTGCAATGTCGGTATTATTGGCAATCTCCGTCACCTGCCAGTTAGCTGGTTCTGCATCCCCCGACAACTGATAGATTTTCCCATTTGTCTTGATGAAAATAATATCGGTCGCAAGGGGTACGATGGCAGCTATATCGCCGCTGTCGCCGTAGCCGACGTCTAACCACTGTTCCTTATCGTCCCGGTTCGTATCTTCGGCCCAGTCTGTACCGTCGCCGATACCAGAGAGGTAGAAGCCGTCCGTACCGTCCATAGATACCGCAATCCGGGAGAACCGCTGGAATACGATATTACACGTCGGGCTGTCCTGAACTGCAGTCAGCTGGCCGTTCTGCGTATAGTCGTAATACTGGAGTTTCCCGCCGCTGGCAATCCATACCTTATCCATGAATTTCGCGCAAACGGGGTCATAGCTCCCTTCCAGGTCGCCGATATATTCCGGGGTCTGGCCGATGATGTACTTATAGGCTTTATTATGGTTCGTGAAAACCAGTAATAAGTTGGTGTCTACGTCATACCACATATCGCGTACGCTCTCGTTCCCGTCCATGGTATAAAGCAGGCCCAGCCCATCACGTCCCGTCAGGCGTTTACTGTCGCGCGAATAGATGTAATTCTGCGCTATCTGTAAATCCGACGCGTCGATTTGTTCCGGGGCCTGCGATACATTTACACCACCGACGAGGGATGAGAAGACAACGGACTGTGTCTGATGTTTGTTCAGTCTCATCATGTTCTCTCCCTACTTCGCGATACAGCCAATCAGAAGGACGCCGGCCGCCACGGCCCACGTATCCCGTTGCCGGGTCAGCCGGGCTTCCTTCTTAGTCATTGAGTTGATTTGCTCTGTCAATATCGCCAAGGATTGACTCTGCCTGTTCAAGGCGTCGCTGGCTTGACTCAATGAGCTGTCGGCTGTCGTCAATGACTGCCTTGTTGTCGTCAACTGTTCTTTCGCTTGCGTCAATTGATTCTGCAAGGCTGTCGAGTTGCTGTCCAGCCTGTCTAATCTGCTCTGTAGCTGTGCTAACGTTCTCTCTTGCTCTCTGATTGTCGTCTTTAACTGATTGTACTGTACGGCTGACATCGTGATTGTCGCTGGCTGCTTGTCTATCGTAGTGCCGGTACACCATCCAGCTCCCGGCAAGAGCAACAAGAAACAGCAACAAACAAGCAATGATAAGTGTTTTATTTTGTTGGACAATGGCTTCAACTTCCTTTCTCTGCGGCAGATACAATAAGATCACCTCCTACATATACCATTCATTCATATCCAGGCCCCAGTCCCAGCCATCAATGCGGTCATCGGATGTGTACTGCCATCCTGCCAGCGGCAAGCGGCAAACTTCCGAGTAATCGCACGTTGCATTGTACTGGTTATACCAAATTGGGACATAATCTGCCAATTCACTTGTAGCAATGTAGTCTCGCAGGGCGTAATAGCCGGCGTAGATACCAGCCGACTGACCGGCTGCATTTAATTCTGATATAAATGCCGAACAGCGGCCCGTAGGATCCGCAACTCCGGTCAACCATTTGACCGGATTCGGCAGCGTATTAGGAGCATCTTCAATGTCGTACCAAATCCCCAGCGCCGGTGTTTCACCGCCCAACAGATTGAGCATAGCCTGTGCTTCCACGCGGGCTTCATCGGGAGTCCAGGCGTGGGTATAGCAATATACTCCCCACGGCAAACCGCGCTTTCGGCATTCGCCTATGAAATCATATACACAAGCTGTCGGCGATTGTCCATTCAGCGCCTTAATGATAACGCCTTCGACGCCAGCTTTGACAATATCGTCAAAGTTAATGCCTTCTTGCCAATCAGAAATATCAATTACTTTCATGAGAGCCTCCTATTCTACGATATACCAATCATTGCTTAACATATCCGTTTGAGTTGGCGCCCAGCCAATAGTAAGTTGGTTTTGGGCATTTTTTAGATCAATGTGTGGCATGATTGCTACGGTATCGTCATTGTCAAATAAACCATCAAGCATTTTCCTCGTATCTGCTTTTAAGTGGCAACATGGAATATTACTACCTTTTGTCATATAAATGTACTGGCCCTTGCCATTCCAGTTACGACGTGATGCTTTTTGCCCCGTCTTCAAGACATCCAGCGCCTGCCCAAACGTCATATCATGAGTTAATTCATGGTAAGCTTTTTCAAACACATCTTTAGGGCTCCAGCTGATATAACCGTCAGGATATACGACCCGATAGCCGTTTTCTCCAATAGCGTGTTTTCCCATTTCTTTCCACGCTTTACAAGGCTCTGCTTTAATTACTTTCGTTCCAATGTAGGTTTTCATGATATTCCTCCTAATCTTTTACGCAACAATTATCCCATTTTGTATAGACGTCTAAATACGTTTCGTCTTTATCCCCATTATGGGTGACTTCGAAGTACATACCGAGCGGAAATGTTGTTCCGACTAAACATTTCCAATTTTGTAGCGTCTTGCAAAACCAGACGACAAAAAGCTCATTCATCTTAACCGTTGGGTCCTCTACTAGATGATTATTAATATAATCCAAGACAATCTTTTTAGCTTTTTCCTGCATCCTTCTTGACCTCCTGTCTTAATGGCATAGCTCCTACTGGCGAATTATATCGCGAGTCCATACCGTATTTCGTCCAGCACGCTTTCCCAAGCCCTACAACCGTAGCGATACCGCCGATAACAGCCGTCACGCCGCTCCAACAGCTCATTAATTCAAAGTGCGTCCCCCTCAATGCGTTGCTCCAGTAGCCGAAAAGCCAGCTAAAGAGGACAAGAAACAAAAAGACCATCATAAGGATACTCATGATGATGATTAATTGGAGCCAGTGTTTCTGACCCCACTGGCCAAGGGCCACGATTCTCTTTTTCATTTAACCACCACCTGTGATTTTCTCGATGCTTTCTTCAATATCTTCGATACGGCGCGTGTTCTCCTGCGTGGTGTCCTTGATGCATTGCACATCCTTCTCCAGCTCGTGCCGGTGTTCCCGCTCCCCCTGGATAGTCTTGTCTAATTCAGCCAAGGTATCGTTCACTTTGAGGAGCGTTTCCTTGAGTGGAGCCGTGAAGGCCTTGCAAATCCATATCATCCCGCCAGCCAGCGCACTGCCAACGACAATGAATTCCCTAACTTCTACTGTCAAAATATCACCACCTTGTTATAATCATCAAAAAATGGAGTGATACACATGAGATTACCGAATGGATACGGAACCTGTTATCGTATGGCCGGGAACCGGCGGAGGCCGTTTGTCGTGAAAAAGACCGTGGATGGAAGACAAAAGATATTGGGGTACTTCGATACATTTGAGCATGGAATCGCCTACCTTTCGTCTATCAATGAGTCGCCACTATTGGACGACGATATTACTTTCAGTGAGCTGTTCGCCCGTTGGAAGGATACTAAGTACGACAGGCTATCTCTGTCCAGCCGTAAGAGCTACGATAACGCATACCGCCATTGCCATAAGTTGCATGACATGCCGTTCCGCCGTATCCGTTACGGCCATTTGCAGGATGTCGTAGATGACATTCAAGCCGGGTACTGTACTCAGAAGAAATGCCGTGGACTCATGGGGCAGCTGTACAAATACGCCATCAAATACGATATTGTCACCACGGACTACGCAAGGTATGTAGAGCTAAAGCCTCATATCCGCAAGTATAAGAAAAAGCCGTTCACTGTCCGCCAGCGCAATAAATTATGGCGCGCCGTGGATACTATGCCGGCCGTGCAGGACGTGCTTATCCTCATCTATACCGGGCTTCGTATCGGTGAATATCTACGATTGACGCCACAAGACGTGAAATGGCGGAGCCATTATTTCATCGTCCGACAGTCAAAGACCGCCGCCGGGCGGGGCCGTGCTGTCCCGATTCATAAGGATATTTACCCATGGTTCGTACAACGGAAAAATCAAGCCTATATCTGCCAGCAGGAAGACGGCACGCCTTATACCTATGACGCCTTTCGCCGCCGCTTTGATAAAATCATGGCCGCATTTGGCATGAGCCATACGCCCCATGAGTGCCGACATACATGCGCCTCGATGCTTGACAGCTCCGGGGCCAACGATACCGCCGTGAAGAAGATTCTAGGCCACGCCTGCCGGGGAGTAACGAAACATGATTATACCCATAAGACCATCCATGAACTACGAAAAGCCATTGATTCTATTTAGCTGTCGATGAGTTGGCGTCGCATACTCATTTTGGGTCCGCACGAAAAGACAACGGACTAACGGCACATACAGACCCTAAAGATGGTCGGTTTAAATTTGATGGATCTGTCCTTTGCTCGGATAAGTACGAAAGAGCCGATAATCCGCCAGTTTGGAATTGGTGGTGTATTACTACGCAGACCGGTAACGACCAAGCTCACAACAACCTACAACCAAGCAAGGGCGTCTATATCTGGGCTCGTACAGCATAGCTGTCGAGGAGTTGGCAAAACACAAACATCCTAGTGGCCTAGGGTGGCGAGACCCTGAACGACCAGATATTCCGGACCTCTCGGACAACATGCATGGTAGATGCGACGCAAACCGTCCTAACAATAATTGGTATTCCGACTTTACTGGCGAAGACAAACCGCATAACACAATGCAGCCGAGTAAAGCTGTTCACATCTGGCACCGTACTGCTTGACTGTCGAGGAGTTGGCAGGGCATAAACACCAATTTTATTTGGATTCATCAAAAAACGGTGCTAACTCAGTCCCTGGCAGTTGGTTTGTTGATGCGGGAACTTTGGGGGAATACAGCTCTATAAATACGTCAGGTGCAAACAGATACACCGAAATTTCCGGTGGCGATATACCGCATAACAATGTACAGCCATGTAAAGCGGTATATGTATGGCGAAGGTTTAATTGACGCGAAGCCAGCAATAAACAGCTTTGCTTGGTTGCATTGTATTATGCGCCTCATTTGAGCCTGTCTTATAGGTGTATACATAATAAGCTGTTTTAATCCAATACTCAATAATCTGAGCCGCGTAACCTATCGCTGATCCTGTACTTTGTTTCGGTAAAGATACCAAAGGTCCATAACCATTATTACGCGCATCATTACCATTCCCGTTGATAGTTTCTTGATGTTCATGTTCCGCTAGTTCATTGACAGTCAAGCGACACGCGCCCAGATATAAACTGCTTTTGCCGGGGGTTCGTTATTGTGACTTAACCCCTTACCATATTTAACATCATTATCAGGTGCTATAACTACCCGCCCTTGGTACAGCCCGGATGACGGAGCCCCCGAAGTTGGAGACGCACCATCCTGCGCAGTCGTCATCAAGTCTATTGGGGTACTGTTCGGTAACTCCTCGACAGTCAAGCTACGCGACACCAGACGTACACGGCTTTACAAGGTTGGATGCTATTGTGGGGCTTATCGCCGCCAACGTAATCATCAAATACTCGATAAGCTCCTGTAACCCATTCCCCGGAATTTCTAGAAGCATAGCCAGCTTGGTAGCCAGTGCTTTTTGATGGTAGTGTCACCATAGCCCCGAATCTATTATTCCATGTATCATCTCCTGAGCCATTTATATTTTGTCCATGACGATGGCTTGCCATTTCATCGACAGCTATGCTGTACGAGCCCAGATATAGACGCCCTTGCTTGGTTGTAGGTTGTTGTGAGCTTGGTCGTTACCGGTCTGCGTAGTAATACACCACCAATTCCAAACTGGCGGATTATCGGCTCTTTCGTACTTATCCGAGCAAAGGACAGATCCATCAAATTTAAACCGACCATCTTTAGGGTCTGTATGTGCCGTTAGTCCGTTGTCTTTTCGTGCGGACCCAAAATGAGTATGCGACGCCAACTCATCGACAGTGAGTTGGTGCATCCGCTCCCCATAGGTCTGCCCCGCCACGAACTCAAAGCTTCCGAATTTGTCGGTGCCTTTGCCCTGGGAGATGAGAGTCAGCCCGGGGTCCAGCATCTGCCATGTTCCACCGAAGAGCGTTCCCGGGTCGGTCGCTTTATCGCTGATATAGTAGCTCCCGACGGGATGCGCGGCCAATAATACTTCACTTTTCAGTGAGTCTACGTTGGTATTGAGATTGTCGATAGCCGTCTTCATCGTCTCGATGATTTCTTTCACGGTTTTAGTCAAATCTATTGCAACATTACTCATTCGTTATAATCACCTTCTGTTCTTAACGTGTTCTTTTATGTCAATAGAAAAGAGCAGGATAACGGCTAAACTACGCGGTTTATCACTGCTCTTTATGTGTTCTTTATCGTAAATAGTGCAAGAATGGCTTAACCATGCCGTTCATTAGGTCATATACGGCGCGAGTTCTTCCGCATTCTTGCAATTATTGATGGCGTCGCGGATGCCCATGAACCACTCGTAAGCCGCAAACTGTTGCGCTCTGGCGGCTTCTCCGGCCTTCATGAGTTGTTCCTTCGTTACATCGGCCAATACGAGGCTGTTGGACGAATCATGGACTTTATACGGCCCTTTATCGCTAATCAAGGTAAGGGCAATCTGCCATTCACGCTGACTCTTTTCGTCGGTACTGAATTGCAGGTCATCCACGGTAACGGGGGCTTCCTTCTTGGCAAGGTACTTGCTGTACTGGATATTAAGCGCCTGCGCCTTCAATTCACTGAGCGTGGGCGGTACATATTCCCGTTTCGCTTTCGCCTCGATATAGGCCGTCACGTTGTCGATATAGCCGTCATATTCGGCGTTGGGATAGTCTTTAAAATCATCATCCACAAGGCACTGTTTCTGAGTGTCGTCGTAAATGACTTTGGCAGGCAAATCAGCAAGGCCGCTGTCTGCCTTGAAATTATCAGCAGTATCGGTGTACTGCTCGTTATCCTTGATGATGAGTGCATCACCATTGAGAATTTGGAATACTCTCATGTTCTCTCCTTTCCCTACTGATGAATCTCCTAGCCATTCGCACACGGCCAGCGTATCAACGGACGGCGCACATACACATAGACTGCCAGTATCAGGTAGTGGTGGTGGTCTAGGCTTGCGTCTGATTGATATAAATAGGAATAGTTCGGATTGGTATACAGACTCCAATGGTTCTCATTCCCATACCGTGACAATCTCCAGCGTCGGCGGTAACGGTTCTCATGAAAACAGACAGCCGTATCTTGTCATTAACCGTTGGAAACGTACTGCATAGCTACTGATGAATTAGCGGCGCACTCACACGGTGCCAGTGCAAGCACTACCAATATTTGGGGTTCATTCGACGCAAAGTGGTATTCGGGTGAATTTCCGACGAGGGGCGTCTTTTCCATTGCCGCCAATAATGCAAGACAGCAGGCACAAGGTATTGGTACGAACCAAGGCTCCACGGTTACATTCAACAGTAATCATTCGCATAGTATTTCAATATCCAGTACAGGCAGTAATTCAAGTCATGAAAATCGTCCGCCGTATACCGTTATTAACCGTTGGAAACGTACGGCCTAAGCCGTCCTTTTCCACCTGTTAATAACCGTGTAAGGCTGTCTATTTTCGTGGCTCGCGCCACTCCCTGTATTACCTGCTGATGCAGAATGGCTATGGCTTGCGTTGATAGTGAAGGACGAACCGTTGCCGTCAAAGCCGCGTGCGTTTTCATAACTGCTTGTGCCAGAAGACACAATACCGCTTGACGTGTGTTCAGCCCCTTTGATAGCAAAGTAGCCAGTCAGATCAGTCGTGGCAACGAAAATATTGTGACTATGGCTTGCCAATTCATCAGTAGTTAATTGGTGTTTCGCTTCCCCGCCTGTATCGCCGAGGTTATAAGTATACGTCGTACCGCTTTCGGTATAACTGCCAGCGGCTACCAGCACGCGGCCTGCATCCATCTTGACCCATGTCGTACCAGCCCATAAGGTATTGGGGTCGTCGGTCGTCGTGGTTTCCCAGATACTGCCTACTGGGTACACAATATCAATGACCTGCTTTTCCGTCCGCTGTTGTACCTGTTTCCAGGTTCCGTCTGCCGACAGGTAATAGGTATCCTGCTGGCCCTTAATCGGGGCCGGGACAAGGCCAGCCGCACCGGCGGTGGTCGAGGTGGCCCCTTTGAAATTCGTGACACTCTTCACGCCGGTAGTGACGGCATTATCGACGTAGGATTTTGATGGCACTAATTCCCACGTTACCGGGCTTGTAGACGTCAATTTATAGATATTGTTGCTGTCGTCGGTACGCATGCACTGCATCCCGACAGCAAGGTTCGTCGTCGGGAACGCCGTGCCGGAGAACGTACTGGCTACGGACTGAATGTTCTTGTCCGCTTTCTCCAGGTACGTATTACAGGCGTCCGTCGTGACCAGTTCGTTATATTCCTGCATATTACCATCCTTTCGCAACCCACGAGACGATGCCCGTTGTACGGTTGCCGGAACTATTCAGTAATTCGATTTCAAAGTAGCGCCCTTTGTTGTCCTGCCCATCGGTCGTGAGGATATTCGGTACGGGCGTCGTCGTGCCCGTGCCGCCCTTGACCATGGTGTTGACTTCCGGGGCGTTATAGTAATGCTTGTTGTAATAGACTTTCGTGGCCGCTGTCGTATCCTTGATTTCAAGCTGCCCCTTATCATCGGTATCGTCAATATCGACATGGGGAGATACATCGCACAACAAAGGCTGTGCCTGCGTGGCCTTACTGACCACACGGAGTCGCAAGAGGGCTTTTTCGTATTCATAGTCCCCTACGTTGAAGTCCGTGAACTGTTCGTACAGTGGTGGGGTATCCGACATGGCCGTAAAGTCATTCATTTCTTTGAACGACGAGAGTACCTGTACCGACTCGATATAGCCGTTGCTGGCCCTTACGAACGCGTCGTACAGGGCAATGTCTTCGGCCGGATTCTTGCCTATATCCTTTGTAAGGCCATCCCCGATACGGGCTAGGTCCTCGAATCCACGGATGAAAACCATATCCCGGTTAAAGGACTCGTCGGTTTCCACGGCTTCATGCAGGGTACGTTCGAGTTTCACTAGCCGTTTATCGGCAATGGCGATACGATCATCACGAATGGCGTAGATATTCCGGTACACCTTATCGAGTGTTTTCAGCTCTTCCTGGAAGGTTTGCATGGTCTGCCATATCTTTTTATAGTCGTCCCGTACATGGAACACATCGAACTGCGCCGACGTGGCGTGTTTGGCGATATGGTCCATGGCCTTTACCTGTTCACGCGCCAATGTACGCATATCATTCCGCCATTCGTCCATGATATGCAGTCCGTCATACAGCTCATGTTCTATGGCCTGTCGTTTTTCCTCGATAATGGCCAGGTTTTCCTTTTTATTTAATCGAGATGCTCTACGCAATGAATCCATGAAGCTAAAGGCATCGTCCAGCTGTTTGACGGCCGTCTTCTTCACGGCTTCCGTGGTCTGGATATTCTCCGAAATGTGGATGAGGAATAACACATTGTCCCAGTATATTTCCGTCGTATGAATCATTTCGCTACGGACAACCTCAAGGGCTTTGTTTTCGCCGTCCGTGAATGTCACTGCCATTTCATCGTATTTCAGTTGAGCGTGGCTCATATATCGTTCTATAGCGGTTATGGTTTCCTGGAAGGCCCGTGACAATTTTCTTGGTAGTGCCAGAGTTATCCGTAATGATTCCGGCCTCGTAGCGTGTATGAGCTTGTTGTGATACTCCGCAATGGATAACGTTTCCTGTACCGAACAAAACCAGTTGAAAAAGGCTATCGCATCGTCGACAATGATTACCGCTTCCCACGGATTGATGAAAACAGCCTTGATAGGCCGTTCCTTTACGGCAATATCTTCGGCTGTTTCCTTCCGTGTCTGCGATTTTTCCTTATCCGCGACGAGAGCTATTTCTTTCGCCGTCCGCTTCCATATGTTCGCCCTTCTATATGCCTCTGTGAGCTTCGTTAGCTCATGTTTAGATATAGTTAGCCGCTTAGAATTTTCATCGCCTATATGGAGCGAATAGCACTGTTTTTGGGCGAATTGGTTGTTCTCATTGTCTTTCAGTGAAAAAGACTCCCTTTTCGTCCCCAATGCCATACCGCTCTTCTTGATTTCCAGTACTTTCAGACTTTCGAGACAGTGCATATTGAACAACACGTTATCCCAATACGTTTCCCGAACGGCCCATGCGTCCTTTAATCTGATGGTACTGGCAATCTTCCGGTTGTCTTCCGTATGCAGGCTTTCCAGCGGCCGGATATTGAAGAAGTAATGGTACAGCTCATCAACGGGCGTCGTGATGGTGGATACCTTGTCTTTGATTTCGGACGCCATGTAGTATCTGAGTGCGGTGTCGAATATGATTCCGGGCTTTTCATGCCTTTCATCGTATTCTTCCAGCAGCCAGCCGGACCTTCCATGCCTTCTATCGTATTCTTCCAGCAGCCAGACGGTTTCCTTATTCGTCGCGCTGTACGCCGTCTTGCCAAAATCATCAAGGAGCTTGCTGGCACGGTCATCCGACAGTGTAAATGTCACATCATCCAGGTTGTACAGCGTGATTGTTTTGGCAATATCCATAGGCGTTACGACAAGGTGAACTGGAAGGTCGTCGTCATGGTATCGTCAGCGGCTTTGTTGATGACGTCGAATACGACGCGGTCGAGGAACGTGCCACCGCTTGCGGCGTTGCAGATACCGGCTTCCGTGATGGCGCCAGTCGCTTCCCCGGCGGCAAAGGTCGTCGTCAGCGTGAAGACTTTCGTGCCGGTACTATGAGCGTAGCTGGCCGCTTTCCGATTGATTTCTGTACCCAATGCCGTCTGTGTAGCGTCAACGGCGGTCGTGCCCGTGCCAACTGCAGTATAGCCCATGACGGCCGGGCGCGTCGGGTTGGCCATAGCGGCGCAGATATAGTCAAAACCGCCGTTCAAGATAAGGTTGTCTTTATGGCGGGTTTCTACGTCGCCGTTGGCGTGATGGATGACAACGTTCAAAGAGCCTTTGATTTTCATTTCGTCTTTATTCATGTGCTTTTACTCCTTTGGGTTAAAGAAAATACGATCAAATGCAGTGCACGGCGGAATGAATGCCTTTATGTATTTGGTCGTATCAAGGTCGAATTCGCGGATGAAGAAAAGCCGCTTGTCAGCACTCTGTGCAAGTCCGAAAAACAGCCAGTCCCTATCTGCGGTATCAATTTGTAAGCTGAGTATCCGTTCATTGACAGTATCTCTTACATAGAACGAGTCCGTCCGCTTGTCATACCCGATGTACAGCGTAATATCGCGCCATATGCCGTCAGGGCCTAAATGCTGCGCTTCGTAGCTGTCGACGGTGAAGGTCATGTCCTTGACGGCGATATAGTCCGTTTGGTTCGGCTTGTTCCCGCGTATCTCTGCAATGAAGCAGTCCGTGAGCGGGGCTGTCTTCTTGAACCAGAATCCGATAGAGAACGTTTCGGGGATACTGCACGAGTATTCCAGCTGGCCTACATCGGTGATGAGTGCGCCGTCGTTCCAGCGTACCGGGGCATAGCTTGTGTTCTTTTCTGTCAGCAGTGTGCCGCCCGTAGCCTTACTTGTGCCGTCGATAACAGCGTCAAAGGTATCATCGGCCTTGCCGGTATACCGGGCTATCTGCTTTTTAAGCTCTACGCCGTCAAGGTCGCCCAGGATGCCGCATACCAGGGTATGCGACGCCTCGTAGCTGTCGACGGTGAAGGTCATGTCACATACCCTTAACGTCTGCTCCGTGACGGCATTGATTTTGCAGTCAATCCAGTTACGGGCCTTTATCTTCTGCGGCAACGATACTTTCATGAGGTATTCGCCGTTGAAGGATTCCTTTTCCAGCCGCAAGCCTTCCATGGCCGCGTTGTAGTGCATGTTCGTCTTTATCCCGCTATAGCCCAGCTTGTATTGGTTATAGTCGAGGATGACGTTCTTGTTGATTTCCGGGTCGCTGGAGAGGTAATACCAGGCCGCATCCACGGAATAGTTGCCGTGGTCGTCGACGGCCTTTATCATGAAGTAATAGTTCCCTTCGTTCGGCCGGATATAGCGGTATTTATTGACCTTCGAGCGGAAGATTTCCGTGCCCTGCTCCCATTCCTGCGTCTGCCCGACTTTCACGACGTACTTGATATTGTAAATAGATAAAGCATCCCAGTAGAAATACAGGTTGGCCCCGTTCTTTTCTACCCAGAAGCCCGTGACGTTCGGGACAAAGCAGGACAGGTAGGCACGTTCCCCTTCGCCGAATTGGTCGTAATAGGCGATATACACCTCTTTGATATCCGAGTTCGGATACAGGAAGACGTTATCCACGGTCTGATACTTCACGCCGTCAATGTATAGGTTAGCACCGATACAGTTAGACGGGATTTCCAGGAAGGTAATGAGCGTCCCTTCGTTGTTCTTGGTAAAGGATATGTCAGACGGTGCGGACGGCCTTCGCTTGTTATACGTGATGGTCCGGCCGTTGGATACCTTGCCGTGCTTGCTGATGGCAAACAGGTATATCTTGCCGCTGGCCGTTGTAGGAATAGACAGGCTTGATGTAGCTATGGCCTTTTCCAGCAGGCCATAGCTGTTGCCGACGTCGGCATTGGTGCGGACTTCATAGTAAGCCAGGTCGGCGTCGTCGACGGCGTCCCAGTTGAGTACCCCGCCCAGCCGGTCGAACGTCAGCGTGAAGTTACGCGGTATGGGGAAGTCGCCTTTATTCGAGGCGTCTACATCGTCTGCCGTGAATCCATTGGCTACGTTGACCTGCTCATTGACGGATTTCAGATACTTCCGCAAGAGAGATATAAGCTGTCTGCCGTCGCCCTGGATAGCGGTCGGAAGGTCCGGGAATGTCAGTACTTGTTTCTTGTATTCTGCCATAGCATCAACTCATTCCTGTGCTGATTGCCTGCTGTAAGGCATTGACGATATTCGTATCCTGGCTAATGTCGTACTCGTTTTCATTGAGTGCCAGGAGGGCCGCCGACTTGACGATGATATCGTTGATGGCGTCGTGGTTGAACGGCAGCTCTTTCGTCGTGCTTTCGATAAGGGCAGGTGTTGCAAAATACCTGAATTTCACGGCGGTAATGTCCGGGTCGGTGATATGCACGGTCCCGGCCGTCATGGCCAGGGGATACGTCCCACAAGCGCTCATATAGTTCTTGGGGATGGAATCCCCTTCCCTCATGGTCATTTCCTCTACGAGTACCGGCCATTTAGCACCAATGAGCAGGCTTGCCACCTGTTGCGTAGCGGTATTGAGGAATTGTAGGCAACGTTCGTCACTGTATTCCTTGCTAATGTCATGCGTTTCCTGCCGGATACGGGTAATGGCGTCTTCTACTTCCATTCAGTCACCCCCTAGCAGATGAACGGCATACGCTTTTCTGTGTTGGCGTATTTCCGCATAGGTACGACATTGGCCAGGGCCGCTTCCACGGCCTGTTGCATGGTATCGCCGTCCGGTGTCTGTGTAAGGACCATACAGGCCAGCTTACACAAGGAATCAAGGAAGACGGCTGGCAGGTCGATTTTCCCGGTATCGAGGTCAGTGATACTAAGGAACGCGGCGTTATAGAGCATATCCACGTCTTTCACACCGGCATAAAGCTTATTGCGGAATATCTTGTATTCATCCCAGCGCGGCGGCCGGATAGCGTCTCCTGGATGAAGGTCGCGCCCGTGGCCGTCAACGATACGGACGAGAGTAAGGAAGTCGTCGGGTAGATCTACACCGGTAATTGGCATGTCGATATGCTCTTTCGGCGTCGGTTTCTCTGCCGTTTCGTCGGACGGGTCCGTCGATAGACTGGCGTTGTACTCGTCAATCTCCGCGTTCATGTCGTCCTGCCGGTAGTGCTGGACCTTTTCGAGGAAGTCGCTGTTGATGTAGTACTGATTGACGTAACGCAATACTTCGTTGATGGCCTGGAGGATGTCATAGTCGCTGTACTGGACTTCGTTGTTATCCCCCAGTTTATAGCGGATGAGCTGTTTGAGTGATTTCGCGGTAATCATCCCAGCAACACCGCCCCACGCCACGTACGTTTCTTGTGATTAACAGCGAATTGTTTCCACACAGTGAAGAATTTTTGGATGTAGTACTGGTATTTCGCCTGGTTCCCTTCTAATTCCGCCCTCTTGGCGCAGATGAGCCACGGGTCGAATCCCCAGAATTCCGGCGGAATGAAGCCCATGAGCTGAATCCGTTCGTTCTTGTCGCCAGCCCAGCCGCCGTTGTCAATCTCATTGACGCGCCGGGCCGCATCCACGGCACTCGATACGTCGACAGTATTCCGCAAGCAGATTTCGTCGCCGTTCTGGTAAATCTTCTGTTTCGTTATCACGCAGAGTCACCACCTTTTATATAAAAAGAAGGGGCGTGAACCCCTTCTCTTATGGAATTGACTATCGCTTAATGTCAACGATGGAGCAGGACGCTTTCGGCTGTGTGCCTTTGAGTCCCAGGCTGGCTTCGATGACGAATTTTTCGTACGTGCCGTCTTTACTGAGTTTTTCGGGAGGTACTTCGTGCGGTTTGTCGAGGTACTTCATATCCCAGTACGACAGGTCGAGGATGTCGATACGGTTGTCCGGATAGATAGGATGGACGTTAGCATTGACGAGGCCAAAGGCACCCTGGTAAGACGTAGCGAATTCCGTGGCATTGGCCTTTTCATTGCCTTTGCGCGTAGCCGTCATGGTAGCCAGGACGAGCTTGATGAATTCACGGTACTTGGACGAGGACATATATGCCTGTGTAGGATGACCGCCGCGTTTGGACGTCATTTCCATAGCGTTGTTGATATCGTCGAGGGTGTACGTGCGTTTCTTGCCCAAAGAGAGGACGTTGTTCGTTACGATCTTGACGTTCGTTCCAGCGGCCGACAGTGTTACCTGGTCGTCTTCGATGTTTTCGATAGCGCCTTTCTGCGTATCAAAGATGGTCAGTTTCTTGCTGTTGGTGCTGTCTACGCGTACGTAGTAGTAGAGGCCGTCTTTAAGGCCCGTCGGCATGGTGTCAGCGACAAAGTAGCAGATATCGCCGGTAGCCAGGTGTGTTTCCGTGGACGACGTGATAGTGTTATCCGTAGTGGAAACAGTGACGTCGATGAGGTTCTGCTGCATGAAGAACGGTACGCCGCCGGAACGGGGCTGTACCGTGGTCGAACCGTCGACTTTATTCGTGGAGTTGACGAGCATGTATTCAATATCCTGTGCCAGGCCTGTGTAAGCGTCATAACGGAGGTCCGCAAGTTCGGAGCCGTGTTCGTTCTGATAGGCTTTCTGGACTTTGTTCTGTGCGTCGGATACCATGCCGGTCTTCTGGAAGAACTGGACGTTGTTCGACAAGCCTTCGATGGAGCCGCCCGGCTGGAACTTATAGTCTTCCATTTCGAGGTGGGCGTTATCCTGCGGCGGGAACAAACCTTTCGTCATCCAGGAAAAGTTCATGGCTTTTGCCGGTTCGGAGTCGCCGAATTTAGAATAGAACAAGGTAAGTTCCGGGGTAATGTTGGTGAGGATAGGGCTGATATCCTCTGCATGGCCGATAGCGTCGTAGGTGTACGACTGGTTGGCCGATTTATTCAAGTTTCTCTGCACATCATATGCCATATGTTTTCATCTCTCCTTTATCTGCCGCTGAGGCCTGCGATGAACGCGCGGCGTTCGCGGACTGTCATATTTCGCATCTGCGTAAAATCAATGGGTTTGGCCGGTGCTTTCGCGCCCGTGCCAGGCTGTTCGACTTTCGGGACCGGTACTTTCTTCGGCTGCTTCGTCAGATCATTCGCTTTGGCGTAGTATGCCGTGCGGCATTTGTCGTAGTAGCCTTCGAGTACTTTGCACTGCGTGGGGTTGATATTCCCGTCCTGGAGGGCTTTGATAGCATCCCCGATGACAGCGGCGTCTTTATACGGCATTGTCTGATAATAACTGTCCATTAACTGATTAATGTCGGCAAAATGAGGTTCTTCGGCCTGTTTCTGCTGCGTAAAATCGACAATACTCTGATAAATGGCCCGCTGTTCGTTCTGTGCGGCCTGCGTCCGCATCTGCTGCTGCTTGATAGCGCCAATAAGCTGTTCCTTGTAGTAGGATTTGGCAGTATTGAAATGCGCTACCTTCTGTTTCACGGCGTCGTCGTCGGAGTATTCGGCGGTATCAATATCGTCCTGCGTAATGCCAAGGGCCTTCATGGCCTGGTCGGTCGCGGCCTTATCAATATCGGCAAACATTCTTTTCTGCTGTTCCAACTGCTGTTGCTGGGCCTGCATCTGCAAGGCCTGCTGCTGCTGCTGGTACTGCTGTTGACGGCGTGCCTGTTCCTGTTGATACTGTGCATATTGCAGTTGATACTGCTGGGGGATACGGCTTTCATTGACGTTCCCCTGTGCAATAGCGGTATTCAGTTCGTCCAGCGTGTACGGTTCAGTGTGGATGAGCGGTTCAGGCTGTTTTTCGGCAGCGGGTTCGGTTGCCGCCGGTTCAGCGGGTTTGTTTTCCGCCGGTTCGGTCGGTTCCGTGGGCTGGGATTCCGGCTCATCCTGTGCAGGCGGTTCCTCTGTCTTTGTTTCTACTGGTTCCGTCGGTTCGGGCTTCGCGGCGGAAATGCTCTTCCTGCCGGTGCGCGGGTCTGTCACGAGATACAAAGACTCCGGCTGTGATTCCTGGGCGGCGCCCGCGACGTTTTTGTTGGTAGTTGTTGCCGTGGATACATCTGTCGTTTCTCCTTCTGCAAACAACTGTAAATTAAAGTCAATCACGTCTATTCTCCTTTCTGGTTGCGCTTTTGCTTTGCAATATCAATGATTCCTGTCATGTAGTGGTACAGTCTCATAGCGGCCCGGTAGTCGCGTTTTACATCGTCAGCGGGCTTCGTGGGGCTGTCCAGGTCTTTGAGTGCGGTCTGCTCTTCGATTTTCAGCCAGTCGTCAAGGAAGGCCTTGAGGTCTTCCGCCTGCTGGCCCTTCGTGATGAGGTCCGCTAAATATCGCTTCTGGGCCGCTTCATCACCGCTCCGCATGGTATCGAGTAAGGTCTTTAGTTTACTGTCCATTCATGGGGCCTCCTTGCTGGGGTACTTGCGGGGCTTGCGGCGCCGGTGGGGCTTGCGGCGTCATCTGTGCCAGCTGGTCCCGTGCGATTTTCTCAATCATGGCCTGTGGGCTGGTGTTGCCTGCCGTCCGGGTATTGATGATATTCACCTGCGCGTCAAGCGGCAAATCGTTCATGTTCGCCCGGATAGACGGGATGGACGCCACGGCGGCCTTGCCTTCGTAGTCGGCCTTCTTCAAGGTCAACTGCTTTTGCAGGTCCATAGTTTCCTGCGCCTGTGCGGCCTGTGCGGCCTGTGCGGCCTGCTGTGCCTGCATCTGCTGGGCTTCCTGCGAATCCGGGTCCAGCAAAATGCCCTGCGTATTCTTGAGGCCCATTTCTTCCAGGAGCGCCGTGCCTGCGGCGTAATAGCTCTTCGGAGTCGCTACGCCTGCCTGTGACAGTACGGGATATACGTTGCTGAGGAGCATCATATAGCTCTGTATCCGTGCTTCCTTCGTACCGGCGCCGTTACCGACGTTGATAATGAGGTCGTAGTCGATGTCAAGGTCTTCGCTCTTGACAGACACTTCCTCGTCTTTAAAACGGAAGGTCTGCACCGGTTCGCCGTACTTCTTGTTGAGCAGGATAAGGAAGCGGACCATTGGCACTATCCAATTTTCCGCGAACAGCCTGGCAATTAACCGTATGCGCTTATCTGACTGGCCGAGAATGGCCGTGATACCCGTGGCCGTACTGTTGAGAGAGTTGGCGTCTAAGCCCTGGTTGTACTTCGTACTGCCGGTACGGTTTTCCAGCTCGCTTTCTGCGTAGTTGACAAGGTCCATCGTGAGCGGTGAGATATTCGCCGGTGGCGGGTTGGCAATAGCCGCGTTCGGGTCGCCCTTAATCGGGACGTACTCGTCGCCGTTAAGCAGGGCGTCCATATCCATTACCGCCGTAAGGTCGATAAACTTTTGCTGGTCGTTGTTCTTCGCTACGTTGATGACAATCTGCTTGATAAGCGCTGTCTTTAAGTCCTGTAAGCCTTCCACCTGCTCAGCCAGGGCCATGTCGGCGAATATTTTACGGCTTTCCCGTACACTGCCCATTGCAAAGAAGGGAGCAATATCGAACTCATTAGTTTGAATGGACAGCGGCGTATCACCGACACAATGGACAATCAAATGCTCGTAGATGCCGTCGTCGTTATAGTCCACGTCTACATAACACTCGTACAGCTCGACGTCTTTAGACGCATTATCGCCGTCGTTCGGGCGCATATGGTCGTCGGACAGCTCTTTGTTGATGTACTCGTCGGCGGAGGTATACTTCGTATCGCCTGACGCTTCCAGCGCTTCATCGACGTTTTGATACGTTCCGTCCTGCTCTTTACGCTTGAGATAGTCGCCCTTCACAATCTTCCGGTGTGCTACGAACTTGCACTTTTGGAGTGTGCTAGCTTCCGGCGTGAAGCGTAATTCCGTGGGCGGTACATACTCGACAACTGGGTAGTTAGCCGTTACTTTGACGTGGTCGAACTGCACTTCAAATAAATCCGGCGCGTCTTTCAGCTGCTTGACTTTCTGTATCTCGATTTCGCCCGACAGTGACGCCTGCGTGAGCATCATTGCTTGTTGCATGTCGTTCACATCGAACATTAGCTTGTAACGCGTACGGTCTTCATCCCGCTTCCACCATACCTTAGCAACACCTAAATTCGTCCCCAGTGCGTCGTCGATGACGTCGTTGACTAAGGACGTATAGTTGTTCTTGCGGGTAAGCTGGTATTCGACAAGGTGCTGTATATTCGTAGCTGTATCGTCGTTTTGGATGGTACTGCCGGCGATAGTAACAGGCGATTCGTTGCCGATAAAGACTTCTACAAGGCTGGGCTTCATCCACTCAACGATGTTATTGAAGTCCATGCTGACGAATTTACTCTTTTTAGACAAGTTCGGCAGCTTCTTTTCGTACAAGTCTTGCTCGCCGTTACGGAGCTTGCGGCGGTGTATCAGTTTTGGCTCTACAGTACTCTCGTAGTACTTCTTCGCGACGTCGATACCGTCCTTGACGCTCATCATGATCTTCTTGATTTCGTCATCTTTGAGCGTGTCCAGGGATACCGGTTGTTCTTCTGGTTCTGCCTGCTGTAACAGCCAGTCGGTAACGCTCATCTGCTGCGGAGCATCCCGGCCGAACAATCCGCCTGTGTCTTGTGCGGCGGACAGGCTCTGGTTTAAATCCTCCATCTCATCACCTCGATTGATAGCTAAATAATGCCCTCAATAGGGCCGTGGGGCAATGCGCGGGCTTGAACCGCGATAGCTTTGTAGCTGGTTTACTTTAACCTACATCGCCATGGGTGGCGGGGTCGTCAGCCCCGCCGATGATAGAAAGGAGCATGTTATCGTGGAGTTGCCCTTGTCCGGTGCGGCGTCGCTCCACGCGCTTACATATACCCGGCCCGGTGCATCTTGCCACGGGTCATCTGCTTCCACTTGTCTGCCATGCTCGTATTGTCCCGGTAGAGCTTGGCACATAAGTACGCCAGGCAGTCCATTAAATGGCTGTACTCGTTCTTTTCCGGCTCGTCCAACGTCCGCCCGGCCACGACTTTACGATGATACCCGCCCGTAAACGCTTCGATGAGCATCTGACAGCGCGGGTCCAGCTGTAAGAGTGGTTTGCCGTCGGGTGTAAGTGTCGTGAGATAGTACCTCACGGCTTCACTGCGGCCCGTCTGCGTGAGTTCGCCAGGCTCGACGATAATGCCGTAGCGGTCACGGAGTATCTCGTTCGCAGTCTTCTCATCGCTCTGTGCGCGCTGGTTGCCTGCCGGGTCACCAACGGCGGTGTACTCGTACCCGCTGTAAAACGTCTGTAATTCCGCTTGTACGGCCCGGCCGTGGGCCAGCATCCCACAATCCCATGACTGCAGTTCTGACAGGATGAGCAACTGCCCTTTCGCCGTTGTCTGTGCAATGATGGTAGCCGGGGTAAGCCCATAGTCAAACGACAAGAGGAGCGGCCGCCCGTCAATCGGGTGCAGTTCCTCATTGGCTACGTGACGGTTGTAATCAAATTCCGGGTAGTACTTCGGCTCAGCGCTGACTGTCCAGTTTATTTCGTATTCACGTTCCCAGCCTTCCGTCGTCGTCCCTTTTCGTTCGTTGGTCTTCCACCCTTCGGAGCGTTTCGAGGGGTCGGCAGTATAGTGTATTCTGGCAATGTACACCCCGTTACGTCGGTACTCGTGTACACCTTCTATGACGTCGTGCGCTTCCTGTTCTTCTTCCGGCTCGTCCTCGTTGAGCTGGCCAGTCACCAACTGGCAGAAAAAGCCAGGATTTGCTGACGAGTCGATGAAGATGCGGCCGCCGCCTTCGATAGTCGGACGGAGCGAGTTCCAGGTGGCTTGTGCAAAGTCCCAGAAGGCCATTTCTGTACAGTACACGACGGATGCGGTGTACTGACGGAGCTGGTCGGCCCCTTCTGCCACGGCTCGTAATTCTACGCCGTTGCTAAACTTGATGTAGTCATAGCCCATCTTTGAGCGCGTCTTTCTTTCGACGGCTGGCCATTCGTGGCTCTCCGGCAGATGTTCGTACAAAAACATGAAGCGGCTGTCCCCCAGCAAGTAAGCGCTATCGTCGTACTTTTTGGATTGTACGAATATAGACAGATTCTTACCGAACATGGCATAGTGTAGGAGATTCGCCAGGCACCGCCACGTCATCATCATGCGTCGGCTCTTGGGGAAGGCCGCTACCTGCTCGCCGTGGATAATCTGATCTACGCGCGCCAGATAATCAAGCTTCGGAAAATGCTCGACGGCCCCGTTCTTCGCTTCGTTGACCGTGAAGCAGCAGTCATTGATGAATGCCGTTGGATCATTCTTCCAGACCTTCCACTCCATCAGTCGCATCAGCTCGACTTTCTCTTTCAAGCTCTTTTTGCTAGTTTTATTCGTTGTTTTTGTTGACTTCATTCTATCAGCCCCGTGTTAAGCCAGCCAAATGTGCATAATTATTACTTATCAAGGCCCTTTAGCTTGCTTTCAAGTTCTTTGATACGGGCGTCTACGTCGGCGTCTGTGAGCGTTTCGACTTTGACTGCCCCGCCATCAGCGCCAGTAATAGCGTTTTCTACGCGGTCACGCCATTCAAGCCGCTTCCGGTTTTTAAGCCAGAAGATTTGGGCCGTCGTGTTCGGCTGTACTTCTTTGTGTACGACTTTTGTCACTACCAGCATGTCGTCACGCCGTTCTTCCGTTACTTCGTCGTACTTGTACCCCAGCGCCGATTTAAGTAGCGCGTTCTCTACCTGCCGGTCTACAGTATCCTTTCCTTCCTTTAGGGCCTTAAAAATCTCAAGATGGTCACGTTTCCAGTTATACAGTGTAGTAGCTGTAATACCCATGTTGGCCGCTATCTGCTCGTCAGTTAAACCGTCCCTAGCCCATCCTTGCAGTCTAAGCAGGCCTTCTTTTGTCAACCATTCTTGATACTTACCTTTCGCCACTGTATCACCACCTTTTAACCGTATACTTAAAAAATTAAGGCCCTGTATGCCGTTCTAAGCGGCTTTTACAAGGCCTTGCATGTATCTGTATGTCTGATTACTTTTTCTTGCCGTTCATCACGTCATCCCACTTCCAGGAGATTTCCAGGCAGTCCGTGCCGTGATACCACTTGACGTAGTACTGCCATGTGCGCAGGTAGCATATCAAGTCTTCGACGGCTTCGTCATCATACCCCGTAGGTAATATGATCTGCACGCTGGCCGCTCCTCTACGGGTAGCTTCATCTATTTTGCGCTGTGCGATAGCAAAGAGATTCATTGCACTGAGTCGTTGCTGTTCAAATGCTGGCTTGATTTCTTCCATGTTCTTCTCCCGTATATGACAAGAGCCGCCAAAGCAGGAAGGCGGCCCAAGTCTATGTGTTTGTGTGTAAACCTTTTACAGAGGTGTAACAGGATTTGCGTGTGGACAGTGTGTGCGGCGGAGTGCCATAGCGCCATCTACTAACACTCTCGCCGCCTCGTCTGATGAGGAGATTCTAGCTTTACGCTAAAACCTTACACTATTATTATACGTGTTTTTCATGCCGGTTATTCTTAGAATAAGCAAAAATGGCAAAAAAATAAGGCCGGTACTCGTGGTATCGGCCTTTATCCGCTATTCTATTCTTTGTTGTCCTGGTTGAGATTTGGGAAGCAGCTTTCCGGTTTCATCCAATCCTCAACCTCTTCAGTGGCCTTCTTGTAGTCTTCTTCCACGCCCAGGACTTGCACTGCGTTCAGCGTGGCAATTTTATACGTTTCATGGCACAAGTCGTTATACAATGCTTCCTTTTGGGAAACATACCCTTTTATAAGGGTTATTACGTCCTCTCCGCTTTTGAGTCGGCGGAAGAGTGTTTCGAGAAAGTATGCATTTTCTTCGATTTCTTTCTTAGTCCGTTCTCTCGATGCGAGTCTGCGTTCCAATTCGCGTTTTACTTCTTCTTTTGCTGTCATGTTTACTCCTCCTTACCATTTGTAATATGTTGGCCTTTCATCATCATCATAGATGGGGCCGGTTATTTCTTCGCCTTTACCCAAATTCAATTTAATCTTTTCCTTCTTAGCTGTTTTCCGTTCTTCTTCACGTTTCTTTTTGTCGTCAATCAATTTGAGTATCCATTCTAAATATTCTTTTTGGCCGTACCCTCTGTCCTGGTACAACGTCGATTCTAAATAATGGGTCATGAAAACCCTTTTCATATGTTCAAAATCATTCTGACCCTGCCACCATTCATAGTAGCTCTTTTTTTCATTTTCATGGTCTATCATCATTTTTTTCAGTTGAGCCGTAAGCTCTTCGTTGAACATTTCCATAATCCCGTCTCCTTTCTACTACCTGGGACTTCCTTGTCCCTCTTTCTAATTATATTATAACATGTATTTTGATTATGTCAACACTGTTTTCGATTATTTTTTACGGATTTCTATAGTATATCCGTATTTTTCTACAATTTCACTAAGCTCTACATATTTCATAGAGCCGTTTTTGATTTTGGCATTAAGATTCTGCTGGAACATGCCGTTTTCGCGGGCGATTTCCGCTTCCGACTTGTCTACATCGACAAGCCATTTTTTCCACATCTTCTGAAATTGTTCTTTTGTCATTTTACATCACTCCTATCTATTGATTATATACTATTACACATTTTATAAAATGTCAATGACATTATTTTATTTTTAAAAATAATTAATTTTAGTGTTGACAACATCTAGTAACATGTGGTATAGTTTAGACAACAAGAAAAACAGTGTTACAGAAAGGAGAAAACATCATGACAATGTTAAAGAGCGCGTACATCATCGACGCAGAAGAATTACAAAAGAGAATCTCGAGCGAAATTGAATCGCTCAAGTACAACTACCGCGAATGGCGGTTAGCTGAACCTGGTACGTCCGATTCTGAAAGCTGTTACATTAATTACAGAGCTAATGTAGCAGTTTTAACCTGATTCTGCAAGAAGTCTCCCGCCTCTTTAGGCGGTGAGATGAATTGCAGGTTTTTCTGAGGGTTCGATGCCCTCAGAAAGACAATTGCTTCATAATTTGTTTTGCAGTATAATCAGTAGTAAGAGAGAAAGGACTGATTATACTATGAAATTAGACAGTAACAACCATTCAGTGTTCTTGCTCTATTACCATCTTGTTTTGGTGGTGAAGTACCGCCGCAAAGTATTTTCTGACCCAATGAGCCAATATGCAAAAGATATATTTGTCCGCATAGGTTCATCATATAATATCACTTTGGAAGAATGGAACCACGACCAGGACCATGTACATATTATGTTTCGTGCCCATCCTAATACAGAGATATCGAAATTTGTCAACGCTTATAAAAGTGCCAGCTCAAGGCTCATAAAGAGATACTTCCCCGAGGTTAGGTGTAAGCTATGGAAGGACATGTTCTGGTCAAGAAGCTATTGTCTGCTGACAACCGGAGGCGCTCCTATAGAGACAATTCGCAAGTATATAGAAAGTCAAGGCAGGTGATGATAGTGAATAAGGCATACCGATACAGGATCTATCCGACAACGGAACAGAAAATGATGTTTGCCAAGACCTTCGGCTGTGTCCGATTCATCTACAAC